>Ga0207865_101707_pt1 | contig 15331 bp, 15 predicted proteins | sample HigsolmetaAR204D_FD_184836 | JGI IMG/M metagenome (GOLD analysis project Ga0207865, IMG submission 184836) | Ionic liquid and high solid enriched microbial communities from the Joint BioEnergy Institute, USA - AR20-4-D (SPAdes) (version 2) ...
TCGGTACTGCTCACGTAGTTTCATCCGGCGGGCCGCCGGCCCTTGCAGAACTCGTCATGCAGCGCTTCGATGATGCGAGTGACCACGCCCGGCGCCAGCGAATAGAGAACACTCTGCGATCTGCGCACCGTCGTGACGATTCCGGGCTGCCGCAGGACTGCAAGGTGCTGCGATAGGGCGGACTGACTGAGCGGCACACGCTTGTTGAGCTCGCCGACCGACAGTGGTCCTTCCGCCAGGTGACAGAGGATTGCGAGTCGCTGCTCATTGGCGAGCGCCCGCAACAGCGCAGCCGCCTGTGCAGCGTGAGGCTGCATGTCGCGCGCGGCTCGCATGACGGCTGGAGCGCGTGCTCGTTGCGTGCCGTCTCGTTTCATGCGTCCCGGGATGCTCACGGATACCCCTTCGACTTCCAGGTGCGGGGAATATTAATCCGTAGTCGCGGAGATATTAATACGTAGTTGCTAAATTAGACAATACTAATATAATGACTCCGTGGCGGGAGCAATCACTCGCCGTGCGCCCGGTTCTTGACGTTGCCAACTGGGTGACGCTGAGCAGACGGGTCGTGTCCCTGCCCGGGATACGATCAAAGGAGACGAGCCATGACCATCGATCGAATCGTCCTAGCCTTCGCCGGCTCCATGGTACTGCTGAGCCTGCTGCTTGGGCATCTGGTGAGCCCTTACTGGCTGATCCTCGCGGCCTTCGTGGGCTTCAATCTCTTCCAGTCGGCATTCACGGGGTTCTGTCCGCTGGCCATCCTTCTCAAGAAGTTCGGTGTGGCTCCCGGCCCCGCATTCCGTTGATGAAGGCTTGAAATGACCGCTTCCTTTACGGCACGACGCTCCGTCGCGGTGCTGCTGAGCATGCTGGCGCTCGCCGCATGCGAGGAGTCCGCCCGAGTCACCGAGTCCGCATCCCCGCCGGAGCTCGAGTCCGTCACCGTTCGGCCTCGCCTGACACCCGTTGAGCGCGAGCTCGACGGGACGATCGAGGCGGTCAATCAGAGCACCGTGGCGGCACAAACCTCCGGCCGGGTGTCCGAGATCCTCTACGACGTCAATGACTTCGTGCCGGCCGGCGCGGTCATCGTGAGACTGCGCGCGACGGAGCAGCGCGCCGGGCTGCTTCAGGCTCAGGCGGCTCTGCGCGAGGCCACGGCCCGCGAAGCCGAGGCCCAGGAGCAGTTTCGGCGCATCGAGGACATGTACGACCGCAAGGTCGTGCCGAAGGCAACCTACGACCAGGCCAAGGCGAACCGTGACGCCGCCGTAGCAAGGCTCGCCGCGGCACGGGCGGCGCTCGAGAGTGCGCGCGAAGGCGTCGCTTACACGGAGATTCGCGCGCCGTACGCGGGGATCGTAACGAAGCGGCACGTCGAGGTCGGCGAGACCGTCGCTCCCGGCACACCGATCATGAGCGGGTTCTCACTGCAGTACCTGCGCGTCGCAGTCGACATCCCGCAGTCCGCCGTCGAGCAGGTCCGCCGGATCAGGAAGGCGGCGGTCTATGTCGATGACCGGCGGATCGAGGCTACCCGTCTCACGATCTTCCCCGAGGCATCCGCGCCCTCCAACACGTTCCGTGCCCGTGTGGAGCTTCCGGAGAACGCCACCGATCTGTACCCGGGCATGTACGTGAAAGTCGGATTCGTGGTGGGCGAGGTCGAGCGTCTGCTCGTTCCAAGGAACGCGGTGGTCACGCGCAGCGAGGTCACTGCCGTGTACGTGATCGAACCGGACAACCGCGTCACGATGCGCCACGTACGGCTCGGCCGCCGGTTCGACGACGAAGTCGAAGTGCTCGCGGGCCTCGCCGCCGGAGAGCGGGTCGTCGTGGATCCGCTGGTGGCGATGAGACATCTGCAGCCGGACGCGCCGGCGCCGGGACCGCGGCAATGAGCGAAGCGTTGGGCTTCAGCGGACGGCTCGCCCGGCTGTTTCTCGGCAGCCGGCTCACGCCGCTGCTGGCGCTCGCCGCGCTCCTGATGGGTGCGTTCGCCGTCCTGGTGACGCCGCGGGAGGAAGAGCCGCAGATCGATGTCACTTTCGCCAACATCTTCATTCCTTTCCCGGGAGCCTCGGCCGAGCAGGTCGAGAATCTGGTCGCCTCACCCATGGAACAGGTGCTCGGCGAGATTTCCGGCGTGGAGCACATCACGTCCGTTTCGCGTCCCGGACTGGCCGTGCTCGGCGTGCAGTTCGAGGTGGGAGAGCCGCGCACTGAAGCCATCGTGCGCCTCTACAACGCCATCTACTCGAACCAGGACTGGCGCCCTCAGAACGTCGGTATCCTGCAACCGCTCGTCAAGCCCAAGGGCATCGACGACGTTCCCATCGTCACACTTACGCTGTGGACGACCGACCCGGAGCGCGGCGCGCACGAGCTCGGGCAGGTCGCACGGGCCATCGAAACGGAGATCAAGCGCGTTCCTGGCACGCGCAACGTGTATACCGTGGGTAGTCCGCAAAGCACGGTCCACGTTCAGCTCGATCCGCAGAGACTCTCCGGATATGGCCTGACCGTCGCCGAGCTCACGCAGGCGCTCGTCGCGGCGAATGCCGTCCGGCACGTCGGCACGGTCGTGAATCGCGGCCAGGCGATACCCGTGGAAGCCGGTTCCTTCCTCGCCGGCCGCGACGACGTCGCCGGTCTGGTCGTCGCGCTGCACGACGGCCGTCCGGTCTTCCTGGAGGACGTGGCGGACGTGTCGACGGGCCCCGACCACCCGGAATCATACGTCTGGATGGGCACCGGTCCGGCCGTCGAAACGGCAGGTCTGCCGAAGCTCGACCACGCACCGGCCGTAACGATCGCGGTGTCCAAGAAGCCGGGCGAGAACGCGATCGATGTGGCGAACGCGGTCATCCGCAGGGTTGAGCAGCTTCGCGGCACGTACATACCGGATGGCGTCGAGATCACGGTCACGCGCAACTACGGCGAGACCGCAAACGACAAGGCGCAGACGCTGATCCAGAAGCTGCTGTTCGCCACCGCGTCGGTCGTCCTGCTCGTCGTGCTCACGATGGGACGGCGAGAGGCCGTCGTAGTCGGCGCTGCGGTGCTCGTGACGCTTGCGGCTACGCTGTTCGCCTCGTGGGCGTGGGGCTTCACGATCAATCGCGTCTCGCTGTTCGCCCTCATCTTCTCCATCGGCATTCTGGTGGATGACGCGATCGTCGTCGTCGAGAACATCCACCGCCACATGCGGCTCGGCGGCGGCACGCTGTGGAAGCTCATCCCACGCGCGGTCGACGAAGTCGGCGGGCCGACGATTCTCGCGACCTTCACGGTCATCGCCGCGCTGCTGCCCATGGCGTTCGTCAGCGGCCTGATGGGCCCGTACATGAGCCCCATCCCCATCAACGCCAGCATGGGCATGCTGATCTCGCTCGCTGTGGCCCTGATCTTCACGCCGTGGATGTGCCGAAAGCTCCTCGGCGGACGACAGACGCCGGAAGGCGGTCACGCCGCCAGTCCACGCCTTGCAGCCCTGTTCGAGCGCTACATGCGGCCTTTCCTCTCGGGTCCGCGCGCACGCGCGCGCAGACACTGGCTTTATGCGGGCGTCCTGATCGCCATCGTGTTCGCCGTCGGCCTGCTGTTCGTGCAGCTCGTGGTCCTGAAGATGCTGCCTTTCGACGACAAGTCGGAGTTCCAGGTCGTCGTCAACATGCCGGAGGGCACGGCCGTCGAAACCACGGCGCGCGTGCTCGATGAGCTTTCCCACGTTCTCGAGCAGGTGCCCGAGGTGACTCATTACCAGGCCTATGCGGGTACGGCCGCACCGATCAACTTCAACGGGCTGGTGCGCCAGTACTACCTGCGAAACAGCCCCGAGCTCGGCGACATCCAGGTCAACTTGGTCGACGCGGACCACCGCGATCGCAAGAGCCACGACATCGCGCTCGCGGTGCGCCCGGCGCTCGCCGAGATCGGCCGCAAGTACGGCGCGTCGGTGCAGGTCGTGGAGGTGCCGCCGGGTCCGCCGGTGATGGCGCCGATCGTCGCGGAGGTCTACGGGCCGAGCTACGCCGATCAGCGGGCGCTTGCAGCCGAGATCCGCAGGATCTTCGAAAGCACGGACGACATCGTCGATGTCGACGACAGCCTGGAGGAGCCCGCGCCGCGCTTCATCGTCGACGTCGATCGTCAGAAGGCGGCCCTGCTCGGCGTATCGCAGGAGCAGCTCGTGCAGACGCTGGCCGTAGGGCTGCAGGGCGCCGACGTCACGTACGTTCACGCGGGTCGCGAGCGTCATCCCATTCCGGTCCGTGTCGAGCTCCCGGTGGCTGACCAGGCGGACGTTCGGCATCTCCTGGAGCTCGAGGTACGCGCGGCGACTGGAGCGCGAGTCCCCCTTTCAGAGCTCGTCGAAGTGCGCGAATCCCAATGGGACGGGGCTATCCACCACAAGGACCTGCTGCCCGTGGTATACGTCACGGGCGACATGGCCGGACGTCTCGACAGCCCGCTCTACGGCATGTTCGCGCTCATCGGTCGCATTGCGCGGGAGATCGGACTGGAGCAGCGCTTCACGAGCCAGCCGGACGATCCTGACGCCATGGCGATCAAGTGGGACGGCGAGTGGCAGATCACGTACGAGACCTTCCGCGACATGGGGCTCGCGTACTCGGTCGGCCTCGTTCTCATCTACCTCCTGGTCGTGGCGCACTTCGGCTCGTACGCGCTGCCGCTCATCATCATGGCTCCGATTCCGCTCACCATCATCGGGGTGATGCCTGGGCATGCGCTGCTCGGAGCGCAGTTCACGGCGACGTCCATGATCGGCATGATCGCTCTGGCGGGCATCATCGTCCGGAATTCCATCCTGCTGGTCGACTTCATCGCCGCAGAGGTGCGTGCAGGCCGCCCGCTGGAGGATGCCGTGATCCGCGCGGTGGCGATCCGGACGCGACCCATCGCCCTGACCGCTCTCGCGGCCATGATCGGTGCGCTCTTCATTCTCGACGATCCCATCTTCAACGGGCTCGCCGTGTCGCTCATCTTCGGCATCTTCGTCTCGACCGCGCTCACGCTGGTCGTGATTCCGGTCCTTTACTTCGCATACGAGAGGAGGCGCCAGGCGCGCGCCGCAGCCACGGGGGGATGATCCATGGCACACATCGCAATCATCGGCGCCGGCATCGGAGGGGTTCCCTGCGCGTTCGGGCTGTGCAAGAAGCTCCGTGATGCGCACCAGGTCACGCTCATCGGCACGTCGCCGTACTTCGAGTTCACTCCGTCGAACCCGTGGATCGCGATCGGCTGGCGCGAGCGTGAGCGGACCCGCATCGAGCTGAGCGAGCCCCTCGAGGCCAAAGGTATCCGCTGGATACCCGAGCCTGTCGAGGCGATCGACGCGACAGCGAAGGTGCTGACGCTGCGCGGCGGGCAGCGCCTGAGCTACGACTATCTCGTCATCGCCACCGGACCTCGGCTCGCCTTCGACGAAGTGCCCGGCCTGGGCCCGGAGGGATATACCGAATCGGTGTGCACGCAGGATCACGCAGTGCACGCATGGAATGCCTACCAGGAGCTCCTGAAGAGTCCAGGACCGATCGTGGTCGGCGCGGCGAGCGGCGCAAGCTGCTTCGGTCCGGCGTATGAATTCGCCATGATCGTCGATGCGGATCTGCGCAAGCGCAAGCTGCGCGACCGGGTTCCCATGACGTACGTGACGAGTGAGCCGTACATCGGCCATATGGGTCTCGGGGGCGTCGGTGACAGCAAGGGACTGATGGAATCGGAGCTGCGCCAGCGTCACATCAGGTGGATCACGAACGCGAAGATCACGGCGGTCACGCCGGGACAGATGCAAGTCGTGGAGCACGACGACGATGGCCGGCCGAAGAAGGAGCACATCCTGCCGTTCGCGTACAGCATGGTGATCCCGGCGTTCGGCGGCGTGCAGGCGGTGGCGGCTGTGCCCGGGCTGTGCAATCCCCGCGGCTTCGTGCTCGTGGATACCCACCAGCGCTCGCTCGCGTACCCGAGCATCTTTGCGGTCGGTGTATGCGTTGCGATTCCGCCCGTGGAACCGACTCCTGTGCCGACCGGCGCGCCCAAGACGGGGTACATGATCGAGTCGATGGTGAGCGCAGTCTGCGAGAACATCGCGGCGGAGCTCAGCGGCCGGCCGGCGAGCGCGCAGGCGACCTGGAACGCCATCTGTCTGGCGGACTTCGGAGATGCGGGCGCTGCGTTCGTCGCGCTGCCCGAGATTCCGCCGCGAAATCTCACCTGGGCCAAGACTGGAAAGTGGGTGCATCTGGCGAAGATCGCCTTCGAGAAGTATTTCCTGTACAAGGTTCGCACCGGATCGCTCACGCCGGTGTATGAGCGATACGTCTTGCGGATGCTCGGGATCACTTCGCTGAAGGGTGACCGCGCATGAGTTTCCGTCGAGCGGTCGTACTTGTGCTTGCCGCCGCTGTGTGGGGTGCCGGCGGGGTCGCAGCGGCAGAGACGCTGGAAGAGGCCTGGCGGCGGGCCATGGAGAACGACCACGCCCTCGCCGCCGTCGCCTCGGAGACCGAGGCGGCTCGCGCCGGCGAGCGTACCGCCCGCGCCGCGCGCTGGCCGGTAGTTCAGGCAAGCGCAGGCTACACTCGCCTGGGTGCGGCGCCTTCACTCGAGGTGTCCGGCCCGGACTTCGCATTCCGCTCACCTCCGATCCTCGATGAGGACGATTTCGTCAGCAGCGCCGTGCAAGTCAGGCTGCCGCTGTATGCCGGCGGGCAGATCACCGCCGGAATCGCGGCGGCGCGCAGCAGCCGGATCGCGGCCGAAGAGATGGAGCAGAGCAGCCGCGCGGCCCTGAAGCTCGATGTCGCGCGAGCCTATGTTGGCGTGCTCCGGGCTCGTCGGGCGCTGGAGGCGGCGGAGTCCAGCGTCGCCAGCCTGGCGGCGCACGTTGCGGACGTGGAGCAGATGGTCGAGCGTGAGCTGGTTCCGAGAAGCGATCTGCTGGCGGCGCGCGTTGCGCTCGCAAATGCGGAGCACACTCGCGTGCGCGCGGCGAATGACGTGCAGATCGCGTATGCAGCGTACAACCGAAGGCTCGGTGAGCCGCTCGACCGCAACACGGATCTCGACGAGCGCATACCGACCGATCCTTCCCTCGCAAAGCAGCCCGTCGAAGCGCTCATCGAGCGGGCGCTGGCCTCGCGCAGCGAGCTGCAGGGGATGGCGGCGCAGGCGGAGGCGCTCGCATTCCAGGCGGACGCGCAGCTCGCGACGCTTCGTCCACGGATCGAGCTCACTGGGGGCTACAACTACTTCGAGAACGAGATCCTCGACCGCGAGGATTTCTCGATGGTGGGCATCGGTGTGACATGGAGCCTGTTCGATGGCGGACAGGCCCGAAACCGTGCCGCGGCGCTGCGCCATGCCGCGCTCGCCGCGCGGCTTCGGTTGAACGACATGCGCTCGATGATCGAGCTGGAGGTTCGCCAGGCCTGGCTGGACGTGCAGGCCGCGAAGGCCCGCGTTGATGCCTCGCGCGAGGCCGTGGCGCAGGCGGAAGAGAACCTGCGGACGGCGCGGGAGCTGTACGGTGCGGATCTCGGAACCAATACGCGGGTTCTCGAAGCGGTTTCCCTGCGGACAAGCGCGGTAACCAATCGCGACAACGCGATCCTGGATGAAGCGCTCGCCCAGCTGCAACTCGCGCGCGCTGTCGGGGCATTGTGATGTATCGGACCGCGGAATGTCGTGTAGCGTGAAGGAGAAGCATGCCGTGAACCGCAAGACCGTGACCAAGAGTGCCGTGTGGATGTTCCTGGGCCTGTCGATGTGCGCGGGTACCCTTGCGGCCAAAGAGGACGACCGGCTTGCCGAGAGCCGCGCGCTCGCACAGCGGTTCTCCGGCGAGCTCATGCAGGTCCTCACTGAAGCCATCCAGTCACGCGGCGCTGCAGAAGCCATCGTGGTCTGCAAAGAGGAGGCTCCACGCATCGCGCGGCGGCTCTCCGATGAGAGTGGTGCCATCATCGGGCGTACGAGCCTGAAGACGAGAAATCCTGCCAACGCCCCTGAGCCATGGCAGCGCCAGATACTGGAGCGGTTCGCGAGACAGCGCGCCGGCGGAAAGGAAGCATCCTCCCTGGAGCACTTCGAGCGTATGGAGGACGGCGGTGCGCGCTACATGAGAGGCATCGGTACGCAGCCGCTTTGCCTGGCGTGCCACGGGTCCGCACTGGCGCCGGACGTGCGCGAGACCCTCGCCAGGCTCTACCCGCAAGATGCGGCCACGGGTTTCAGCACCGGCGATCTGCGGGGCGCTCTCAGCATCATCTGGCCGGCGGAAGAGAAGGACGGCGCTGATGCGCAGCACGCCATGATCGATCCGCGGGGGAGGTGAAGCGAATGATCGGGCGCCGCACGACCGCACATGCCAGCCGGAGGGCCGCCGCAGACTGGCGCCGCCAGCTGCGACGGGAGATCGTGTGGCTGCTCCTGGCCAAGGTGGCCGCGCTCACGCTCCTCTGGGCTGCTTTCTTCTCGCCATCGCACCGATTCGAGGTCACGCGGGAGCAGGCTGCCGCCCAGCTCGCCGTCGGTGACACGCCGGCAACGGCTCCTGCGCATCGATCGCACTCCGAGGACGGGGGAGGAACGCCATGATCGACTTCGAGGTCGTCGACCTGTCGCGCCTGCAGTTCGCACTCACGGCGCTGTATCACTTTCTCTTCGTCCCGCTGACCCTGGGGCTGTCCATGATCCTCGTGATCATGGAAGCCGTCTACGTCATGACGGGGCGCGAGATCTGGATGCGCATGACGAAGTTCTGGGGCCTGCTGTTCGGCATCAACTTCGCCATGGGCGTGGCGACCGGCATCACCATGGAGTTCCAGTTCGGCACGAACTGGGCGTACTACTCGCATTACGTCGGCGACATCTTCGGGGCCCCTCTCGCAATCGAGGGGCTCATGGCGTTCTTCCTCGAATCGACCTTCGTCGGGCTGTTCTTCTTCGGCTGGAACCGGCTGTCAAAGGTCGCTCACCTGGTGGTGACCGCGCTCGTGGCGCTCGGCTCCAGCCTGTCGGCGCTGTGGATCCTCGTCGCCAACGCCTGGATGCAGTACCCGGTCGGCGCGGAGTTCAACTACGAGACGATGAGAATGGAGCTCACCTCGTTTACCGAGGTGCTCCTCAGCCCCGTCGCGCAGGCCAAGTTCGTCCATACCGTCGCGGCAGGCTATGTCGTGGGATCGGTATTCGTGCTGGCCGTGAGCGCCTGGTATCTGCTGCGCGGGCGTAACGTGGAGATCGCCAGGCGCTCCATGGCCGTGGCCGCGAGCTTCGGTCTTGCGTGCTCGCTGTCGGTCGTGGTGCTGGGCGATGAGTCCGGCTACGTCGCAAGCGAGAACCAGAAGATGAAGATTGCCGCAATCGAGGCCGCGTGGCGGACCGAGGAGCCGCCGGCCGGCTTCACCGTCTTCGGTATACCGGACATGCAGGCCCGGACCACGCACGCGGAAGTGAAGATACCCTGGGTCCTGGGCCTGATCGCCACCCGATCGATCGACGAGGAGGTGCCCGGCATTCTCGATCTCGTCGATCAGGCCCGTGAACGCATCGAGCGCGGCATACAGGCTCACGCGGCGCTGCAGGAGCTGCGGGCGAATCCCGCAGACGCCGACGCCAGAGCGCGCTTCGAAACGTACAAGTCCGATCTCGGCTATGGCCTGCTCTTGCTGCGCTACGTGGACAATCCGGCGGCGGCCACCGCGGAGCAGATCGAGCAGGCGGCGTGGTCGACCGTGCCGAACGTGCCGGTGCTGTTCTGGAGCTTCCGGATCATGGTCGCCCTGGGCTTCTTCTTCATCTTCCTGTTCGCGACGGCGTTCTACCTGTCCGCGCGACACCGCTTCGAGCAGAATCGCTGGTTCCTCAGGCTGGCGCTCATCAGCCTGCCGCTGCCGTGGATCGCGGCGGAGCTCGGCTGGATCGTCGCCGAGTATGGCCGGCAGCCCTGGGCGATCGATGGAGTGCTGCCGACTTTCCTCGGCGTGTCCGCGACTTCCGCCGGAAACGTCTGGCTCTCGCTTACCGGTTTCATCGTCTTCTATACGGCCCTCGCGGCGGTGGACGTCTACCTGATGGTTCGGATGATCCGGAGCGGGCCGGAGGGCCTCGGGTACTGGCCGCTCAAGGCTGCCGGGCCTCCCGTCACCAAAGTGGCCTGAAGAAGGGAAGGGAGGAGTCCGCCATGCTCGACTATGAAACCTTGCGCACCTTGTGGTGGCTGATCCTGGGCGTCCTGCTGATCGGCTTCGCGATCATGGACGGCTTCGATCTCGGCGTCGCCACGATCTTTCGGTTCATCGGGCGCTCCGATGAAGAGCGCCGCGCGCTGCTCGAGTCCATCGAGCCGGTATGGGACGGAAATCAGGTCTGGTTCATCCTGGGAGGCGGCGCAGCGTTCGCCGCGTGGCCGCTGCTCTATGCCGCATCGTTCTCGGGCCTGTACCTGGCGATGTTCCTGCTGCTCGTTGCGCTGATCCTGAGACCCGTCGGCTTCACCTTCCGCAACAAGGTCGAGTCCGTCCAGTGGCGCAACGTCTGGGATTGGGCGCTCTTTGCCGGAGGCGCGGTTCCCGCGCTGCTCTTCGGAGTGGCCTTCGGCAACCTGTTCCTCGGCGTTCCCTTTCACTTCGATGAGCTGCAGCGCCCCGTGTACACGGCAGGGTTCTTTAACCTGCTGCATCCGTTCGCGCTGCTCGCGGGCGTTGTGAGCGTGGCGATGCTCGTGATGCATGGCGCTGCATATGCTTCGCTCAAGGTCGAGGACCCGATGTCCGCACGAGCGGCAAGTGTCGGGCGGGTTGCCGCCGTGGTGTTCGTTCTCGCCTTCGCCGCGGCCGGTGTATGGGTCGCGTTCGGCCTGGAAGGTCAGCGTGTCGTATCGGAAATCGACGTCGCCGGGCCGGCGAATCCGCTTCGCAAGAGCGTGGAGGTCGCCACGGGGGCGTGGCTCGACAACTACCGCACGCACGGCCTGCTATGGCTGGCGCCGGGAGGTGCAGTGCTCGCGGCGGTGCTCACGTGGATCCTGCTCGGCACGCCTCGCAAAGGAAGCGCATTCCTGACGAGCTGCATCACGCAGGCGGGAACGATTCTGACCGCGGGCTTCGCGCTCTTTCCTTTCCTGCTGCCTTCGTCCACTCACCCGGATCACGGTCTGACGGTCTGGGACGCATCGAGCAGCAAGACGACATTGCTGATCATGCTCGTGGCGGTGATCGTCTTCATGCCCATCGTGCTGGTATACACGACGTGGGTGTTCCGGGTGCTGCGGGGGCGGATCACACTCGACGAGATTCGCCGCCACGGCGGACTCTACTGACGGACAAGCCGGAGTAGCGTTTCCATGTGGTACTTCAGCTGGATTCTCGGGCTCGGCCTGGCGCTCACCTTCGGTGTGCTCAATGCCATGTGGTACGAGCTCACCGAGCCGCAAAGGGAGCGTGGACGGAAGGAACGCACGAGCGCAACCGACCGCTAGCCTTTGACTGCATGTCGAGGCCACGCAATGCGTAGTCGGCTCCATAGGCAGCCTTCCAGTCCGACATGATGAAGCCCTTGAAACCAATGGCCTGCTGCGGAGAAGGTCTGCGAGACCGAGAAATGCTCTGCAATCACCTTATTGCGACCACCTTAAGCGAGCCTTAAGGCGCGGGAAATACCTTAAGCCAGAATTCCGTCACCTTTGCACGGGCGAGGCGGTGAGCATTCTTGCGGGTCCTCGTGGTCGAAGACGATGAAGTATTGCGTGATGCGCTCAAAATGGGCCTTCCATTGCAAGGAATCACTGTCGATACGGTCGGCAGCGTCAAGGAAGCCAGCACCATCGATCAGAAGAGCTATGCGGCAGCGGTTCTCGACATCACGCTTCCAGATGGATCGGGCCTCGATCTGTTGAAGCGATGGCGCGCGCAGCAGGTGGCCTTGCCTGTCTTGCCGCTGAGAGCTCGTAATCAGGTGACGGACCGGATTGTCGGGCTCGACTGCGGTGCCGCCGATTACCTCGGCAAGCCTTTCGATCTGAATGAGCTGGCCGCTCGCCTGCGCGCGCTGGATCGGCGCGCCGCGGGGTTGTCCGATGCGATCATCACCTGGAAGGAATTGAGGAGAGATCTTAACAAGCGCAGCGTGTCGCCTCGCGGGTGCGAAGTGCCGTTGTCCCGGTGCGAGTTCGCCATCCCCCAGGCGCTGTATGAACGTCCGGGCAACATCCTGTCGCGAGTGCAACTCGAGGAGCGCGTCTACGGATGGGAGGAGGTCGGGTGATCTTCCCCCGAAATCGTGGACACGCCACTAAGCAACTTTACTCATCGCCTCGAACCCGGCCGGCGAACGGTAGCCGAGCGTGGAGTGACGACGTTGCTGGTTATAGAACACTTCGATCCATTCGAAAATGTCCTGGCGTGCTTCATCGCGCGTGAGATAGCGACGATGATGCACGAGCTCGACTTGGAGTGTGTGAAAGAAGCTCTCCACGACCGCATTGTCCCGGCAGTTCCCCTTGCGACTCATCGAGCAGTCGATACCATGCGCGGCGAGCAGCCGCTGGTAGTCTGCGGCCGCGTATTGGATGCCGCGATCGGAGTGATGCAGCAGTGCACCTTTCGGTTTGCACCGCCACAGCGCCATCGTAAGAGCGTCAGTGGCCAAGTCCGTGGTCAGCCGCTCGCTCATGGCCCAACCGACCACGGCACGCGAATACAGATCCAATACCACCGCCAGATACAACCACCCTTGCGCTGTCCACACGTAGCTGATGTCGCCGGCCCAAACACGATTGGGCTGCGTTACGCTGAATGCTCGATTCAACGTGTTTTCGGCCACCGGCAGGCGGTGCGAGGAGTTCGTGGTCGCACGCCATTTGCGAGCGCTCTTCGCTCGAATCTGTGCCGCCCGCATCAGCCGCGCAACACGATTCTCGCCAACGCAGTGACCCGCCTCGCGCAGATCTTTGGTGATCCGCGGACTCCCGTAGCAGCGACGCGAGCGCCGGTGAGCCATGCGAATCTGCTCGATCAGCCGCCGATTGGCTTGCGCTCGTGCGCTCTCGGGCCGCTTCCGCCAGGCGTAATACCCCGAGGCCCCAACCCCCAGTGCCGAGCACATCAGATTCACTGCAAAGCGGCCAGCGTTGTCCTTGATGGCTCGGTACTTCACTTGTGCTCCTTCGCGAAGAACGCCGCCGCACGTCTTAAAAAATCTCGCTCCTGGGTCACCCGGGAGAGCTCCCGACGCAGCCGAACGATCTCTTCCTGTTCGGCTTTTACTGCACCGCGCGTCTTGCCCGCCGCCGCAGCATCACGTTCCTCGCGCATCCAGCGATGCAGCACATTGGCGTTGACGCCGAGGTCCCGAGCGACCTGCCTGACCGGCTTGCCCGAATCATTTGCCAGCCGGACCGCCTCGGACTTGTACTCGTCGCTGTATCGTCGACGTGACCTTCGTTCTGACATTTCCAACCTCCGCTTTCGCTATTGTCCACCTTATCAAGGTGTCCACGAAATCGGAGGAGGATCATACTTGCGTGAGCGCCTCCTTTAGGGCTTCAATTGCGGCCGGTGCAATCTTCTTTGTCACGGTATCACCTGGAGTGCATCTCGACGCTAACGGACCGTCGGAGGCGCCACGCGTACAATCTCGGGGCTCGACCTGCTTTGCCAATCCGCTCGCTGGAAAAGCTACGTTCGCTTCATCGTTTGACCGTGCAGCCCTCTTAGCTTGTGTCTTTTGTTAGCAAGTAAAAGACTAACGAGGCTTCGCCTCAGACCGACGAGTTGTAGGGTGGTGTGCTGAAGGTCGTCGGAATGAGCGGGCTCCGGTCGAGCACGGGTGGCGATAAACTCGCTCCCAGATATTTAATCGCCGAGGCGATTGGTGGTCCCGAGGGACCGATGACGACCGGAGCCCGGAATGACAATACCGCATTCGGTAGCCGAAGTCCTTCAGTCGCACGTGCAGCTGGAGCTGGAGTGTGTTGACCGGATGTATCTGAACGCCTATGTGCCGCAGCTCCAGCATGACAAAGGGGTGGTGGGGTTCTTCCGCTTCCATCGTGGACATACCTTTGCCTCCTCGGCCCTGATGAAACCGATCAGCGAGGATTTCGTCGCCCGGCTGGAGTGTTTTGCCAAGGAGCAGGGCATCCCGCTCATTCGCTTCGAGAAAGGCCAGCGCAAGGATGATGTGGCCCAGGAGTATCTCGCCCGTTTCAAGGGCCGCGAGGGACTGCTGTTCATCGGCAAGGCGCAGGAGAAAACTCCGGTGTTTCGCACCGAGCGACGGCGCCATCCGAAGAGCGGGCAATCCTATGCGTGGATCGTGCCCTCCACCGGGATGGTGAACCACTACTACTGCTACGGAGTGGACGAGGACTTCGGGCCGTTCTTCCTGAAGTTCTGCTCCTACTTTCCCTACAACGCCAAGCTCTGCATCAACGGCCACGAATATCTGAAGCGTCAGTTGCAACAGCGCGGCGTGGCCTTCGAAGCCCTGGACAACGGGGTGCGCTCCTGCGAGGACCCCAGGCGTTTGCAGCGGCTCGCCGACACGCTCAGTGCCGAGAAGATCGACGCGCTGCTGCGCAAATGGCTGAAGAAGCTGCCGCACCCCTTTACCCCCAAGGATCGTCAGGCCGGCTATCGCTATCGGCTCTCGATCCTGCAGGCGGAGTTCTCCCTCACCCAGGTGCTGGATCAGGCGGTGAACGGACGGGTGTTCTTCGAGCAAGTCATCCGCGAGAACCTCGATCTGGGTCGTCCCGATCAGGTGCAGCTGATCTTCCAGCGCCGCCTCACCCGGCGCACCCCGGGACGGTTTCGCACGCGCGTGATCACCGCCGGCGTCATCCCCTCCCTCTACGTCGATTACAAGAAAACCCGCATCAAGCAGTACCACAAGGAAGGCTGCGCACTGCGCACCGAGACCACCATCAACGACACGCGCGACTTTGACATTGGTCGCAGCCTGAAGAATCTGCCGCAACTCAAAACCCTGGGCTTCGCCGCCAATCGTCGCTTGCTCGAGCTGCAGACAATCACCCACGACTGCGCGCTCGGCGAAGAGCGTTTCCAGAAACTCCAAAGCCCCGTGGTTCACCACACTCAACGAGCCGCCGCACTGCGCTTCGGGGACCCGCGCGTGCTGGCGCTTCTGCACGCTCTGGTCCTCTTTGCTCTGCACAGCCCGAAGGCTTCCGTCAGACACAGCTCCGTCAGCACTACGCCGCTCTGCGGGGACTTGATCCCACCGCCCTCTCGGCAGGGCAGATGACCTATCAGTTACGACGGCTGCGTCTGCA
>Ga0207865_101718_pt1 | contig 15257 bp, 16 predicted proteins | sample HigsolmetaAR204D_FD_184836 | JGI IMG/M metagenome (GOLD analysis project Ga0207865, IMG submission 184836) | Ionic liquid and high solid enriched microbial communities from the Joint BioEnergy Institute, USA - AR20-4-D (SPAdes) (version 2) ...
AGAAGGGAAGCATGATCCTGACGAGCAATAAGAGCATTGGCGAGTGGGGCGAATTGATGGGTGATCCTGTTCTGGCAACAGCGGTGCTGGATCGGCTCTTGCATCACTGCCATGTCGTCAACATTCGCGGGAACAGCTACCGCCTCAAGGACAAAGTAAAAACCGGAATCTATTCGACACCAGGCACACAGGTGGGTCAATTTTATTCCGGCGCTGGTGGGTCAAATGAATTCCGGCGTTGACAAGAAGTAAAAATAACAGTAATGTGCTGTACTTCTTATTGGAGTTGCAGCACTTTTTTTATGTCTGAACCTCATCGAAAGATCCTCATGATGCTACGAGCTATACCAGAGAAAAAGAACATTTTTGCAGTTATTAACTGATTAATTTCACACCTTTATAGACCAGTGAAATGTTTATTCTATCGTGAGGGGATGATTGAAGTGTCAAAAAAGAGGAAGTTGTTTAGCGGAATTGCAATACTACTAGTCATTGCTTTAATGATAACTCTATTCCCGCTTGGGGTATTCGCTGACAACGGGGCAAGCGTGACGGATGCTGTTTATGGTGACAGCAGCGTTACCGATTCGGTCTATGGAGAATTTACGGTCACCAGTATAGTTTATGATTCCGATCCGAGTCATTTTTCCTACAATAATAGTTTCGCATGCTTTGATGATCTTGCAAATGAATATCAATGTGCCAGCATCACAGGTTATTCGGGACCAGGAGGTAATATCGTCATACCGGATGAAATTGACGGATATCCTGTCACAAGCATTTATATTAATGCATTTAGGGGTAATTCTGATATTTTGAGTGTAGTTATTCCCGAAGGTGTGACCTATATCTGGCAAGGGGCATTTAGCATGATGCCAAATCTAACAAGTATAACCCTACCGGAAGGAATTACAGGTATCGGTGAAGGAGCCTTTGCTGAGAATGAAAATTTAACCAGTATAACACTTCCAAGTACTTTGAGCAATCTCCCTGATAACGCCTTTGCAGGGACTGGATTGACAAGTATAGAAATACCTTCATCTGTAACGAGTATTGGTAATAATACATTTGGTTCTACAAAATTAGAGTCGGTTGTTATCCCGGCGAGTGTGACAGATATCGGGATTCACGCATTCAGTCACTGTTACAATTTGAAAAGTATAGTGATCGAAAGCCCAAATACTGTGATCAGCGATTTCATTGGAACAATTCCTCAACAAACCACAATTGTTGGTCACGTTGGTTCACCTGCCGAAGAGTATGCTATCGCCAACAATATTAACTTTAAAGATATTACCACTGGCACTGATGTTCCTGAAATCGACAATGGTGGTCAAGATCCGATCTCAAGATATCATCGTGGGGAAGATGTAGTTATCAGAGATTTATTTGAAGACGAGGATTTAGCGACTTATTTTGCTGAATGGGTATCTTATGAATTTGGACAACAATGGTCGGTAACTGATTTGATCAATAAAGTAGATGTCGAAACAAGAATCATGGCTTTATACGTTGATAGTGGTTTCAGTTATGTTAGTTTCGGTGACCCTGCAAGCAATATGGGGGTCTCGAGCCTTGAGGGAATGCAGATTTTCGATAAAGGTCTTTTCAAAAATCCTCGAATTGCGAAGAATATTTACTTTCCAAACAGTAGTTTAACGAATGTTGATCCTTTGAGCTTTTTGGAAGATGCTAAAGATTTATTTTTGAACGATGGACAACTTACGAATGTAAATGGATTAAGAAATTTGCGGACTGTTGAAAACCTTAATCTAGGACGAAATAAATTGACGGATATTAGTGGGTTATCAAGTTTAACTGCAGTTGGCACGTTGAGGTTAAACGATAATCAACTAACAAACAATGATATGGCAACTTTAACATCAATATTCAACAAAGCGAAACCGAATTATGTGGATGTAGCTTATAACTATTTTGTGTTAGGTGATGCAGAAAGTACTCAATTCTTTTCAGACCTGATGAAAATTACTTCATATGTCGCATCTCGTAGCCCACAGTATAACTTTGAGTTCGTTCCAACTGGAAGTGTAAAGGTCGAATATCGAAACAGGGATACCAATGAAATCATTGATTCCGAAGTATTTACAAATGTTGATATTTTGAAACCACAAACTTACTATGCGAAAGATATTGATGGATATTCCTTGGATGATGATTTTGAAAAAACGGTAACAGGATTCGATGCAACTGAAAGTGCAGTATTAACTCCAAAGTTTTTGCTGAGGGGTATCTATGCACCAGACCCTAATACTTCTGTGGACGGTCTTGTTAATTGGAATTCTGTCACTTATACAATAAAAGATGATTCCGTTTTGAAGTATGATGCAGTTAGTAAAAATATCGAAGTGATTGGTTCTGGTAATACTGAAATTGATGTTGTTGAAAATGGAGAATATCGAGGCACATATACCGTTGATACAGGAGCATTTGGTAGTAATCCAGTAGTATTTTATTACAAAAAATTGCCACCGTCTCATTATACAGTAACAGTTCAAGTAGAAGGACAGGGAACAACAAATCCAAGTGCAGGAACATATCAGTATCCAGCTGGAGAATGGGTAAATTTAATTGCAATAAGTGCTGAGGATGGATATGTATTTGAAAAATGGGTAATCAATGGCAAGGAGTACTTCTTCAAAACGCCAGGTTTCACGTTGGATGAAGATATAGTGGCTATTGCTTATTTTAAGCCGACCGCATCAGAACAATATACGTTGACTGTTAATCAGATCGGAGATGGTAATGTCTTCCCTGCAGGGGTATCGAAGCATAACCCTGCTGATCTGGTAACATTAACAGCCAATCCTGCAGCCGGCAACAAATTTGTTAAATGGGTGGTCAACGGTGTTGAGTTCTACAATCCAGTACTGACGATTACCATGAATACCGATACGATTGCGACTGCTTACTTCGAGCCGTTGACTCAGTACACTTTAACTGTTGATCAGGTCGGTGAAGGAAATGTCTCCCCTGCAGGGGTATCAAAATTTTATGAGTTTGAAACGGTTGAGTTGACTGCTAACCCTGCGGACGGATATAAATTCGTAAAATGGGTCGTTAATGGGAAAGATGTTTTGAATGCTAACTTTACTCTCACGATGATGGAGGATACTACGGCGGTTGCCTACTTTGAACCGCTACCTCCGAATGAACCTCGCCTGTTTACGTTGACAGTAAACCAGGTCGGAGAAGGGACGATCACACCAAGTTCGAGTGATGGAAAATTGGTGTATAAAGAAAACGAGAAAGTTGTTTTAAACGCTGAACCGGCTGATGGATATCAATTTATAAAGTGGGTTGTTGATGGTCAAGAATATCCGGAAGCTGAAATCACCATTAAAATGGACAAGGATAAAACCGTGACCGCTTATTTTGAAAAGGTAACACCATCACCAGTTATTAAGGGCAAAATAACGGTCGAGTTCAGGGATACGGTAACCAATGAGAAGATTAAGGAAGATGAAGTATTAACTGATTTAGATCTGGGCGAGCATTCGTATATTGCCGAAACTCAGATCGGGGTATACGAGCTTGTGGGCGAAGCTTTGAAAAAGGTCGTGCTGACCGTAGCCGAGCCAATCCAAAAGATTACTTACTTCTACAAAGAGAAGGTTATTACTCCACCTGCAGATGATGATCCAGTTGAACCACCGGTAGTTGAACCACCAGTGGATGATGATGATCCGGTCGAGCCGCCTGTGGGTGAACCACCAGTGGATGATGATCCAGTTGAACCGCCTGTAGTTCTGGAACCACCTACACCATCAGTGGTTGTAGAACCTGCTGATCCGCCTGTAGTTGAAGTTCCAGCCGAACCTCCTGTTGTTGAGCAGCCGGAGGAACCTATTGGCAATGAAAAGCCGGTTGTCGAAGATCCAGTTGCTGACCAACCTGTAGAAAATGAACCTGCTATCGATCAAGAGCCGGTAAGTGATGAAGGCTCATCGGAGGATGTTCCGGTTTCGAATGATGTTTCGATAGTTGAAAAGGTTCCAGAATTGGATCAGGTTCGTATTGTTGCGATTGACGTTGAAACGGATGAAGTCTTGACAGAAGAGATTCTGCGGGATTTACCACTCGGTAAGCAAGTGATTTCTGCCCCTGCTATAGAGGGGTATGAACCCTTAGCTCCTTTTATCCAAAGTGTAACAGTCGCAGCTCAAGGTCGTCAGTTGGTAGTTGAATTCAGGTATCAAAAGCTGAAGCAATTTGGAACAGTCTTTGGGGTTGTTACGGATGTCAGGGGTAATCCGATAAAAGGGATTCAAGTTGAACTGCATTCTAATCCTCGAGTGACAGTGACCCATACGAATGATTTTGGTGAGTATAAATTTGAAAATGTTGAGTTTGGGGCTCATACCGTAATTTTAAAAAATCCTTTCACCGATGGTACACAAGGAAAAATCGATGTATTGGTTTATCAAGAAGATGGGGCGTTGAATAATTGGTCGGAATTGCTAAGCTCGGCAGAAATTGATGTAGCAATTGAATTGAATGAATTACGAAGTGTCCAAAGGATTGACTTCATTATTGATGCAGTTGATTCAAAACCTTCTATCCCAAAAGTACCACAAATACAAACGCCTTTTGAGTATTCAGATCCTATTAATCCACCCGTGAAGGATGAGAAATTACCGATAATTCCGATTGCAGTTTCTGCCATAACTTTTATAGTTTTAGTTGTTGTGTATTTTAGGCGGAAAAATGTGGTTGTCTATGATCAAGATGGTATTGTCGTTAGGAAGTTGAGAATTGCAGTCAAACCTGAGACAGAAATTGATTTATCGGGGTTACAAGGAACCGAGTTTTTAGTTAAGTTCAAAAAACCGGATTTGTTTAGGGGTATTGAATTGTTTGTTAAGTACGACAATGCAGTCCGATTTCCAGTGATTTTATCAAATGATCAAGACTTCATTAAGGTAACAATAAACTGAATGCTGAATGTATTATATGGAGCATCTCGGAATTCTCGAGATGCTTTTTTCTTAAAAATAGATTTTGAAATTTGACCGATAATAATTTTATTTTTGCATATTGATTTTAAGAAAAAATATATACGGCAAGGAAAAAGGTGGTGAGGTAATGAATACCAAGTCGATTGATTTATCTATTGATGAACGAAGAAATGTTGATAAAGCAACAAAGAACCTTGAGGAAAAGGAAAAGTTTGATTTTTCTATTATCGGCGATGGAACTGATGATCCAGTCGATTTAGGGTTCGGTATTGGAATTAATCCAACGATTTTCTCGGGGGAATCTAAAAAGGAGAATAATCCACCTACTTCATTAGATCACTCCAAACAAGTTGTTGAAGACCAGACAAAAACCAAAAATGATAAGGTATTACCATTGAAAAGGGATTTAGAAGAATCAGTTGAAGCTCATCTTACTGAAGATATCAAATCAACACTCAGTACTGTTCCTGATAATGCATTAAATGTAGCAACAACGGAGCAGCCTACAAGTGATGAATATCGCGAGAAAATCAAGAAAAGCATTAAGATGTTCGAAGAAGTAAAGAATTATCTAAGATCTTTGGAGTTAAAATCAATTAGGAATGAGGTTGGTAATGCAGATTCGTCTAAATGGAAACCTTCACTTACAATTGTTGAAGAAGCGAATATTTCAATACCTGATTCTGATTTTTATATTGAGCGTGAGGAAAACTCAAACAAACGATCCGAAGGACTCATTATTGTAAGGGAAACAAATAATGATCTGTCTAAGAAAAAGTTTTATACCTTCATCGCTGTTCCAATGAAGGGGATTTTCAAAGTGTTGTATTATCATGGGTTAAGAAATGTGATTAGTTTTTTTGGAAAGCTATTAATATGGGGATTAGTAAGTTTAGTGGCGACAGTTGGAATTTATGTTGTAATGGCACATTATTCTGATTTGGATCAAACGGCCATGGAAATGGCAACTCAGCATTATGAAGCTGTGAAGAAAGTGATTGTTTCATTTTATGAGGATATTTCGACTTCTATCAAGGGTAAAGCCGAACCATAAAAACGGAGGTTCCAATTTATGGGCGGACCAGTAGGTCTTTATAATGGGATGATTATTACGTATCATTTGCTTTTAGGGAATTAGTGCTACAATAGAAATTCTTGTTGTGCTTTTGCGGAAAAATTTTAACACTTATTACTCTCGCTGGGGAATTATATTAGACAGTAAGATAACAACTATAAAAATTGACGAAAATTAATGATTAAAGTACATTGAAGATAATATCATATTTCAAAAATCACTAATTGCGGAAGCACCGCAGACGATCCTTTGTGGGGAAAGTCTGCGGTTTTTTAGTGTGATTAGGAGGGTTTAAATGTTGAGTAAATGTACATTTTGTTCTAAGGAGTCTGAAAAGTTGTTTAGTAACATTACCCACAACATCGGTAACCTATGTATCGAATGTTATTTGAAACTCCACGGATGTTGTGGGGTATGTAATCAAAGTTTTCTACCGGTAGAGCTCCAGTTTGATACGACTTACAATATTCGGGCACGTTTTATTGGAACGGGTGAAAGAAATTTCATTGTGTGTGACTCTTGTTTTGTTGAAATCCGGCGAGAGTTCCCTCATTTGTTTGTTTGATGGACATTTAGACAGAGTCAGCAGGTTAAAGTCATCAAATGACGAAAATTGTTGCAAGATTACAAAGCGACAGTAGATCCCTAAATGGGGTTTTCCCTTGTTTCTGCTCGTTAGGGCAGAGGGGGCTCGTTTTTTATGGTTTCCTCTCGTAGGTATGTTTTGTAAAGAATCACTAGTATTCTGTGCTAAACCATGCTAATGTAGCTACAATCCAACTTAATGGAGGTTAGCAATGGATAAGTTGAAAGCCATCAAAATTGCTAAGGAAACTATGAGCATTCTTGAATCTGGTAAGTATCTTAATCGTCAAAGAAAAATAGTTAATCTTAGTGCTTCGATAAGGGAAGCGATCAAAGGGGCGGTCTTGTACTCCCCGGATGAAACAGATCGTTTACTGAATTCTTTTACCCCTTTAAACAAGTACGATACCATTATTGAAGTAACGTCTGAATCAAGTTTGGCCGCGGCGAAGAGATTAAGTGAAAATGATGGTAAAGTTTGTGTTTTAAATTTTGCTTCAGCTAAAAATCCAGGGGGTGGATTTTTGACTGGATCTAGGGCACAAGAGGAGAGTCTGGCTCGTTCTTCAGGGTTATATCCGACTATTGCACAAATGAAAGAAATGTACGAGCATAATCTCAGAATCCGAACTGGTTTATATTCGGACTACATGATTTTTTCACCTAATGTTCCGGTTTTTCGGGATGACGATGGAAATTTGATGGATGAGCCATACTTCGTTTCTTTCATCACCACCCCTGCAGTCAACGCTGGACTTGTCCGTGAGCGGGAGCCTCATAAAGCGCATTTGATTAATGAGGTGATGAAGCGTAGAATCGAGAAGATTCTTGTAGTCGCTTTCGTTAACCAGCAGAATACCCTCATCCTTGGTGCTTTCGGTTGTGGGGTATTCAAAAACAGACCAGAGGATGTTGCTACTATCTTCCGTGATACTTTAACTAGTGATCGTTTTAAGGGAGTTTTCAAAAAGATTATTTTTGCGGTTTATGATCCGACTCCGCAGAAATTGAATTACAATATATTCAGAAGAGTGTTAAAGTAATATATTTTGGTCGGAAAAGGACAGTATAGAAACCTTCCTTGTTCTATGCTGTCTTTTTTTTATACTGCCTTTAATGTTTGAGATTGAAATTATTCATCATTCCAATACACAATGATTTGTATTTGCCGAGGTCGATTATCTTGGGTTCTTGTCTGTTCAAAAAATGAGCGCGGCATATAAACAACCGGTATAGGTGAATCTCTTTTGTTAGAAGCAATGTACTTCTCGCCAGCCATATATTTGTTTATATAGTACACCAAGGGGTCTTTTAAGCTGTAGCCGGTATGAACCCTTTGACTTTCAATGTTAAAGACCACCTTAATATTTTGGGGTATGGGGAGCGGGACTCTTGTTTTTGCTATGTATAATCGATACGAGCGACCTTCTTCTATATGTTCCCAAATGTATTTGTGGTCTGAATCCCCGTGAAAGGTATAGATATATTCCACCGACATTTTCTTCCCCCTCATATTACAACTTTATTGTGTCTTATCTTATCAGATGTTTACCAAATGAAGCAAATAGAGTTCTTGAACCTTTGATTAATTTTCCGAATGTCGGATTGTCAAAAGCGATAGTGAAAACGTTCCCCATAACCAGAGTTTATTTACTTTTGCACTTTGTAGGTGAGTAAAAACACCTTAATTGTAAGATTTTATTCTACAAAAGTGAGGCGATCAGTATGAGTACAAGAGCAGTTGTCATCGATAGTAGAGTTGATGGTAATGGATTTTGGGTTTGCGAAGATGGTTATCCTGCTGATCTTGGGGTAACATTGAGAAATTTATTCTCTAAGGACAAGAGCATTGAGCAAATCTTTAATGAACTTGTCCAAATGCGGACAGATCGTACTCGTCAAATTATGGCTCGAGCAGGTTATCCGATGCCGAATATGAATAATAAGTTCCGTATTCTCACACCTGAGCAAGTCGATGTTGCAAAGAAATTCGGAATTGAGGCTCTGTGGGATCGGTTTAGAATTGGGGCGCAATATATTTACCGTATTCGTCAAGATGGGGTTTTTGTATCGGGCGTTGAAATCCCGAAATTACGAAGAGTACAGGCGAGAGAAACAATTCGGGGGTGACGGGGGTTGTTCACTCTATTTACTCACTAATCGTTTCCGCTCTTACGTGGCTCTACAATCGATTTTATTGTATCAGTGGTTCGGTCTGCAGGGAAAAATCGATTACAAGCCGTTTCACGCTTAAATGGGGTAAGCCTTGCTTCAATTTGAATGAGATGCTCTGCCGTTAACGTGTTCATGAACTGCTCAGAGGGTCGTTAACTTTACTCGTTGTCGTGATTCCCGATGATTCAGGTTACCAAAGGCTATGGCAGCTAAAATATTTTACGGAGTTGCATCAAGAGATTTTTTATATTCTATGAAATCAAAAATAGGAGGTTGTTTAGAATGAATATTGATTGGTTCAAACCGGCGGTTGTGTCAAATCCAAATGTATCTTATCGCTTTATTGAAGTTAAACCCGATGATCATGAAGGTAATGAAGGTGAAGATCTAAATTATCCGTATTCCGATGAATTTGTGTGCCAACATTTTGTCAGTGAAGCAGATTGTATTCTCGTAGAAAAGACCGAGTTGCCGGGGGAAATCGGAATTGTTTCTATGAAGAAGTTTGGTGTTGTTAATGATTTAAAGAAAGCCCTACAGAATATTAACAATCCTGATTTTCCTTATGTCTGGGACGAAGATAATGTGGTTGATGCAGTTGAAGTCCTTAATATCACGGTATTAGAAGTGAATCGAAAACTCAGCAAGAACGAGGCTACAGGTTTAGTTTTGGTTAGTGAAAATTTATGGCTCGATACGGGGGAAGATCGAGTAATCATTTACAGTTCGGTTAATCCAACACAATGGGCGGTATTTGATTTGCTTGAATACAATGATGAAGATGAGCATATTTTTGAGAAAAAGTGGAGTCCATGTTGGAAAGACTAATATCTTTACTAAGATATAGTTAGATGGATGTTGACAGTATTAAATCTCGCCTTTTTAGATTTAATACTGTCTTTCTGTTTTCAAAAAGACTGCAGAAAGAACTGGTTCACATGAGGTTTCTTATCTATCTAGAGAAGTGTTTTGACCAATGTGCTAAGGAAGCAAGAACGCGCGGGAAAGTATTCCCTTCGCCCTATGATCAATAAGTAGCTGAGGAGAGATATAGTAGAAACTCGTTTTAGGCGATACCACCGAAAACCGCGACTGTAGAAGGGATTTGATCAAATGAGGTTCCTTTTCAAACTACAGCGGTGTTTATATCATTGTCATGCTGAAAGAAGAGAACGATATAAAACCATTGAAACCCTTTATGACCGATGTGACTTAGAGGTTGCAGAAGCAAGATTACGCACAATAGATTATATCTTCGCCTTTATGGGGTCTGCGATTGATCTCAGATATCCGTTTTTGGAGGGTGGTTTCAAGAATAATTTGCCTAGTGAGGCGAAAAAATGCCTTGAAGTTTTTTGGTGGGAGTATAGCGATCATGGTTATTTCTTGGGATTGAGATCAGCATCCCATTATTTGAATTTATCTACTAACGAACTTAAGAGGAAACTTGACCGAATTGACGCAGTTATGGAGTTTCTCGCCCACAGTGCGGTTAAGGCTATTATGAAAGCGAAAACCGACCGAGAAATCATGTGGGCAAGACACTTCTTCGAGCAGAATGTAGTGAGAAATAAGGAAAAGATCTGGAATCTAAGATGATCAAATAGCAGCTTAATTTTGGCAGTATCGAATTCGCTGGTCGAGTTCTTTACTGCCCGTTTATTTTTTATCCCGATTATTTATTATTTTGAAAAATAGTTACTCGCATGTCGGTGATCTTATTCTACTTTGGCAGTCAGTTTTAGATTAATAATACACCAAGTAGGATGTGGTATGGTGGTTGGTAACAATCCCCCTTATTAGGGGTATAGCTTTCAAATCAATCTCCCTTCCCCTTTCAATATTAGAACCGTACTGCATCCCCACTTGGCAACAGAATTGAAGCATCTGCAAACAGATGGCGTTAAAGAACACAATTCCTTCTTTTAGTTCAGTTGCTTCTTTATTGGTCGTCCTGCCTGTTGCTTTCATGGTTATATAATGAAGCAATAAGGACGCTCCTACAACTCGTCATACAATTATCATTATATGACGAGTTCGTAAGAATCGGCTGTTGGTATGGCTCAGTATTGTAAATAACTTGTCGTACAACGTTATTGGCAAACTTGTCGTACAACGTTACCCAAGGTGGTGAGGGGTATTGAAAATTCATGAAGCCGTCAAGAATTACCTTCGATATTTGTCTGCTGAAGGAAAATCGAAAAACACTGTTAAGGGTTATGCTATGTGTTATAAGCGGTTCATAAATTGGTTGGAATCCTCATGGGGTAATGTTACCGAAATTGAGGACGTTTCCCAAACGGTTATTAGAGATTTTAAATCTTTCCTCGAAACAAGGGTATCTCGCAAGACAGGTAAGCCTTTATCGCCTTATACGATAAATCAAAACCTGATCGCTTTAAAATCCTTATTACTTTATTTAAAGGGAACTGGTGTTAACTTTAGGTCTGATCCCATAAGTGCCATCAAGCTTAAGCCTGTTGCTTCACAAAATGATTATCGTTGGCTTACTCGACAAGAAGTAAATCAAATTTTACATGCCATCGAAATGATGGAGCACACAAGTGAAAAACGGAAGGCCATGTATAAAGCGATTGTAACTATCTTTGTTAATTGCGGATTACGAGTGGAGGAATTGTCTGATTTGTTGCTTACGGATGTTCTTTTGGACTCGGGGTTAATCGTTGTTCGCAGCGGTAAAGGCGATAAATATCGTCATGTACCATTTTCCGTTAAAACGCGTGATATCCTGCAACGATGGTTGGTTCATCATGGAGGGAAATCTCCTTACTTTTTTTATTCTCAACGCGGTCCGAAATTATCAGTTCGAGCGATCCAGCATATGATTGAAAAGTTGTCGAAACTTACTCAACTTAAATTCACGGTTCATCAGCTTCGTCATACGTTTGGAAAACAAGTGGCGAAAGAGCGGGGGATCGAAGCCGCAGCAACTCTTCTTGGTCACTCGAACATACAGACAACAAGGCGGTATACTTTGCCTTCTTTGCAGGAGTTGCGTGAAGCTGTTGAAGATATCGAGTTCGAGTAATATGACGATAGCAATACTTTGTTAAGTTTGGTTTGGAAATGTAACCGTAATTAGGATGGTGTTGGCGTTGACTAGTGGGAAGATGGAAATTAAAGAAATTCGGGGATTATACTTAAAGGCACTTGATAAAGTAGAAGAATTGAATTTGATTGGGGGAAAGCAATGTTTATCCAAATCACCTGATTTCTCAAAACTTAGGACTGAGATCCAAAAGATTGAAAACTCATTGGATTTAATGGCTTTTAAAGCGAGTGGTTATTTGGCTCAGCTAACGGAGTTAATGCGAACCTGTGGTTTAATTTGTTGCAAGAAAGTTGTGAAACCGGGATCGTTTGAGATGATTTTTAAATGTGCTGTTTGTCCAATTTTTTTATTTGAGGAAACTTTTTTGAAACCAGTTGAGGGAGATGATAAAATTGTGGAATTATCCAGATGATTTATTTATTGGCCTCGAATTCAATATGACAAGCAGATCTTTTGTTCGGATGTGTGTTGGGCATTATAGTGAGGTTAGACCTGACGTTAACTTGTTTGATCGAAACCAACGTGAACAGAAATATTGGCAAATTGGTGACGTATTGATCGTGGCATTTCAAAATTGTATTAAATCGCGTAAGGATTTTTCTGAATTCGTTAAACAGGATAAGCAATTGAGTATTGATTTACCTTCAGTTTTTATTGAAGTATACAAAATATGTTCAATATACACTTCAATTAATGAGTTCAGAAGAATAAGTTATAATGCTCATTCACAGTTTAATGTACATCCTCACGTTTTTCGCAGGGCTTTGAGAGTCAAGTTTGATTTAGGGGAACGTGGAAAAGAATTCAATGTAAAGTTTAAATGGAAACGAACTGAAAGTTGCCAGTTTCCTATTGAATTCGGAGGCTTTCTTCAACAAGTTCGAGCTTCTTATGGGGTTATTTCGAATTGAAATGTTGTTTAGGTCGGTTATATTAATGATTTATTTGCCGCGGCGAAATGAGAAAGACATGTATTGTTGATGTTCGCGTTATTTCAATTCGATGGGATAGCCTTAATTGTCCAACGTTTTTTTTTATTCACGGGATTATTTGGCTTTTAAGTTCAAGATTTTTTCTTTTTTGAATATCAAGTTGCCTCAGCAACGTCTTCCCGACCGAACATTTGTTTGGTATACTGAATACAAACGAATGTTCGGGAGTGGTTGTCATGGCCCAACAAGAAGCGATGACGTTAAAGAGATTTCAAGAGAAGTTTCATTCGGATGACGCATGCCGCGAGCATCTGTTCCAGAACCGCTGGCCGAACGGCTTTCGTTGCCCCAAATGCGAGCACGATGCATTTTATTATCTGGAACGCCGCAAGCTGTATCAATGCACGCGCTGCAAGCATCAGACTTCGGTAACCGCCGGCACGATTCTGCATAAATCCCATACGCCGCTGCTAACCTGGTTTTGGGCGATTTTCCTTGTGGCGCATGATAAACGCGGCGTTTCCGCAGTATTCCTTTCGCGCGAACTGGAAATCTCCTACCCTACGGCATGGTTAATGCTTCACAAGATTCGCAAAGCCATGGGAGATCGCGATGCCCATTACCAGCTGGCCGGTTTGGTCGAACTGGATGACGCGTTCTTCGGAGCGCCGACCGAAGGCGGCAAACGCGGTCGCGGCACGGAACAAACACCCGTACTGGCAGCCGTATCGCTAGACGGGAAAGGAGCGCCACAATATGTGAAGATGAAGGTCATCCCGAATGTCAAAGGCAAGACGCTGGTCGATTTTGCACGGCACCATATCAAGCCCGGCGCCACCATCAGCAGCGATGCGTACCGCTCGTATCGCAAGCTCGCAGAGGAAGGTTACGATCACCAGCCGCTCGAGTTTAACGTCAAGGAAAACCCCGATCATCTGAAATGGCTGCACACGATGATTTCCAATGCCAAAGCGTTTATCGGCGGCACCTATCATGGTCTGGCTCCCAAGCACCTGCAAGCGTATCTGGATGAATTTTGCTTCCGTACCAACCGCAGACGGTTTGAAGGCCAGTTGTTCAATCGCCTGCTGACAGCCTGTGTTTCCACCGACACGATCACCTATCGGATGCTCACATCATGACCTTGGCGGAGTTAACTTGATATTCAGAAAAAAAAATACCTAAATAGTTGTCTTAATTATTCCGATATTATTACTAGTAAGGCTTACATATTCTGCAAACTCATTTGCATCTTAGGAGATGATTTTTTATGAGTTCAATTGGTGTTTCGGGTTTAATTTTGATGCTACTCATTTTTACATTACATATCGGTATGATGGTATGGGCATACAAAGATGCAGTAAGACGAGGAAAAGGTCATGGCTTTGCCCTTGTTATCTTATTACTTGTTTTGTTCCTCCCTATACTTGGCTTCATCATTTACCTACTTATCCGAAAAATTTAACCTACGGAAAAAATAAAGGAGGGGCTTTCTACCCCTCTTCTTTATGCTTTCCGCCAATACATCTTTCAATTTTCTTTCCGCACTAACAGCGAACAACACTCCACATGCGTGGTGTGATTTTTATGTGAATTTGGTAGAGTTTTTAGTCGAAGCTCATATCAATCCTGAAAGGGGTATTCTCCCATATTCGTTTGCGGCACATCTTTGAGGTTTGTGAAATGGTATCCCCAAGAACCTGTGGAAAATGTGGAATTTACAAAATTTTGTAGTGGGCTTTGAAGGAAACTATTTGAAGGAAACTAATTAAAGAGTATCAAGCTAAATATTTATTATAATTTAGGTAAAAAGAGATTATTGGTTGGTGACTTACCTTGCGGGGTATTAATTTTGAAGATGAAATCAAATCTTTAATCCTCTCCAAACGGGAAGGAGATTACTGGGACTTTAAGCAACAATATCATACTAATAAAGCTGAATTACTTCACGATATCATCTGTATGGCAAACAATCGGGTGGATCGGGATGCATATATCATTTTTGGTGTTGCTGATACGACCTATGAAGTTGTGGGGGTTGAAAATGCTGAAAAACGAAGGAACCAGCAAAAAATTATTGATTTTCTAAGAACCCCAAAGTTTGTTTCCGGTATCCGACCCCAAGTTGAGATGCGGACTTTACAGTTGGAAGGACATGAAGTTGATGTTTTGATAATTAAGAACAGTACAGACACACCTTACTTTTTAACTGATGATTACACTGATAATGGAAGGACAGTCTGGAGTTGTCAAGAAAAGTGCAGTTTGAAAACACCCTCATACTGAAACCCCGTTATTAAGCTGCTTGTGACAACATTCTTTCGCGATATATCGCTGGGGGCCAGCCCCCTGGATTAGAGGTGTAGATCCGCTGTCTGTTATAGTAGACCATGATGTATCTGAAAATGACCGATTTCACATAAGCCATTGGATAGCGTTCC
>Ga0207865_101723_pt1 | contig 15106 bp, 9 predicted proteins | sample HigsolmetaAR204D_FD_184836 | JGI IMG/M metagenome (GOLD analysis project Ga0207865, IMG submission 184836) | Ionic liquid and high solid enriched microbial communities from the Joint BioEnergy Institute, USA - AR20-4-D (SPAdes) (version 2) ...
TTTTGGCCGGGCTCAAGGAAGCCGTATTTGCGGGGAAGGTGCATTTTCGCTATATCGATCGCATCTTGCTGGAATGGAGCCGCAATCGCATCAAGACCGTCGAGCAGGCGAAAGAATACGCGCAGCGGTTCCGTTCGGGCCGGTGACGAACATCAAGCCCCTGTGCCTTATGGCCGGGGTATTTTTTGCCTTCTGATCCCTCCGAATTTCCTGTTACTATACACCAGCCCGAAGCGCCGGAACAGCTCCAAAACTTGCGCCGCAGCCTGAAATCAGCGCAGCCCGCGGCAGAGCGCGCTTCTGGCGGCGAGAAAAATGCCCTGCCCGGTATCGATTGCGCGGCCGCAGGCCGAACGGCGACAAGCCGGCGGCTTATGCATGCCGGCAAGCGCGGCGTCGTCAGCAAATGACTTTTTTCGAGCTTTGCATAAAAATCTTTAAATATTATTTATTTTTTTGTAACTTTCCGCAAAGGAAAACCGTCTATAATCTGGAAAGTAAAATAGAGTAGTTTTTGTCGGAAGGAGTAGAGGGGGCCGATGATCGGATGGCTGCGCAGGAAGAAGCCTGCGCGCAAGCAAGCAAGTGCGGGGTCGAAGGCGCTCCTGGCGGATACGCCGCCAAAGCAGGCAGCCGGAGCGAATCCGGCGGCGGACGGCGGCGAGGAAGCGACTAGCGCCAAGCGCGACCTGTCTGAGCCTTTGCTGACGGTCATGGGAGTCGAACGCTCGTTTTCCGTAGGGGGAACGCAGCTTCACGTGCTGCGCGGCATCAATATGGAGCTTTATCCCGAGCAGCTTGTCATGTTGAAGGGACGTTCCGGCTCGGGCAAGACGACGCTGCTGAATTTGATCGGCGGCCTTGACCAGCCGAATCGCGGGGAGATCGTATTCAAGGGACATCCGTTCCACCGCTGCAGCGACGACGAGCGGACAATCATCAGGCGCAAGGAAATCGGCTTTATTTTCCAATCGTTCGCCCTGATGCCGCTGCTGTCCGCGCGGGAGAACGTGGAGCTCGCCCTGCGCATGGCCGGCGTTCCCCGCTCGCAATGGAAGCAGCGGGTCGAGCACTGTCTGGAGCTTGTCGGCTTGGCCAAGCGGATGGATCACCGTCCGTTCGAGCTGTCCGGCGGCGAGCAGCAGCGGGTGGCGATCGCCAAGGCGATCGCGCACAAGCCGAGCCTCATTCTCGCGGATGAGCCGACGGCCGAGCTGGATTCGCAGATGGGCGCTCAAGTGATGTCTGTCTTTCGCGACATCATCCGCACGGAGCACATAACGATCTGTATGACAACCCATGACCCGACAATAATGGAGGTAGCCGATCGTGTCTACGAGATGGTGGATGGAAAGTTTATCGCAAGCTAAGGGAAAGGCCAAGCCGTGGCTGGCCGCATGCGTTGCCGCCTCGCTCGTCGTCGGAGCGGGCTGCTCGCTGCTGCCTAAGGAAGAGGAGGAGGAGGTGCTGCCGTCCATTACGGTGCCCCAGCTTTCGAAGAAGCCGGAGTACGAGGTGAAGACGAAGACGCTGGAGCAGAAGGCTCGCGGCTCCGGCAGGCTGCTCTCGACGGTGGAGGAAGTGCTGTATTTTACGGTTGACGGGAATCGGCGCATCAAGAACATCGCTGTCAAGGTCGGCGATACGGTGCAGCAGGGGCAGCTCATTGCCGAGCTGGATGTGACCGAGCTGGAGAACCAGCTGAAGCAGGAAAGGCTGCAGGCCCGCAAGGACGAGCTGGCCATGATCGAGGCTTTGCGCAAGTCCGACGAGATGAGTGCGGAGCAGCTGGAGCAGGCGAAGATCGATTTCGAGCTGAAGCGGGAAAAGTTGATCGAGCTGGAGCAGACGGTCGCCTCCGCCAAGCTGACGGCGCCGTTCAGCGGAACGATCGTGGCCGTGAACAAGAAGAAGGGCGATACGGCGGAGCAGTACGACGCGATCGCCACGATTGCCGATCTGTCTCAGCTGACGGTGGCCGCGAAATTCAGCGCGGACGATCTGAAGAAGATCGCCGTCGGCATGGAGGCGATCGTCGATATCAACGCCGCCGGACAGCATAAGGGCAAGGTGGTTCAGCTTCCCGTGCCGAAGGACGAGAATAGCGGCGGCTCGGGGATGCGGGGAGATGAGCAGCGGGAATCCATCGACGACTATTTGATCGTCCAGCTCGACGAATTTCCGCAAGGGCTGAGCCGGGGCACGCCGCTCAGCGTATCCGTCATTATCCAGCGCAAGGAGAATGCCATCGTCATCCCGCCGTCGACTCTTCGTACATATGCAGGACGCAACTACGTTCAAGTGGTGGACGAGAACGGCAACAAGAGGGAAGTGGATGTGGAGATCGGGCAGCAGACGTCGACGGATGTGGAAATTCTCAAAGGGCTTACGCCGGGACAGAAAGTAGTGGGTCGCTGATATGCCGATGCTTCGATTCTTGTTCCGCAAAATGTGGAACACGCGCTGGTTGACACTCAGCTCGCTGGCCGGGCTGATTATGGCGGTGGCGTTTACGACCAGCATTCCGATGTATGCCGACGGCGCCTTGAAGCGGGTCGTATCCGCTTCGCTGCAGGAGAAAAGCGATGGCATGCCCGCCGGCTCGGTGCTGATCCGGTATCAGGCCGCAGGCAGCGAGAGGGCCGATCTGAACGCGCTGAAGGACGCGGATACTTACATCAGGGAACAAGTCCCGAATGATATCCGCTTTCCGCATCAAACCTACGTGCGCAGCTATTCCTTGCGAAGCGCCGCTTTGACGCCGGTGGACCCGTCCAAGGTGGACCCGAGCAAGCGGCGGACGATGACCTTGGGCGCCCAGAGCGGGCTTAAGGACAAGGTCGAGCTGACGCAGGGCGAATGGTTCAAGGACCAGCCTCGGAACGGCATCGTGGAAGTCGTCATCTTCGAGGAAGCGATGTTCCGCAACGACATTCACGTCGGAGACGTCTTCAACTATCCGATCGCCGGAGGTCTCGGCATTGCGCCGCTGAAGGTGAAGGTCGTCGGCGTCTTCAAGCCGAAGCTCGATACGGACCCGTACTGGTTCCAGGGCTTGGAATCGCTGCTGACGAGCTTGTTTACAAGCGATCAGACCTTCGAGGAATATGTGCTGCAAAACAAAAAAATCCCGCTCAATCTGGCGAACTGGTATTACGCCTTCGATTTGCGGGATATTCAGACGAGCCAGCTGTCGCCGCTGGAGAGAACGCTGGAACGGCTGGACATTACGCTGTATCAGAAGCTGAAAAACACGCGGGTCGACATTTCATTCATTCCGCTGCTGCAGGAATTCAAGGTGCAGAGCTTGCAGCTGCAAGTGCTGCTCTTCACCTTGGCGGCGCCGATGATCGCGATGGTCTTCTATTATATCGTGATGAATTCCCGCCAGGCGCTCGACCGGCAGCGCACCGTCATCGCGGTCATCCGCAGCCGCGGCGGAAGCACCCGCCAGATCATCTGGATCTATTTGCTGGAGGGGCTCATTCTGGGAGGAACCGCGCTTTTGCTCGGTCCGCTGCTCGGCTGGCTGATGGCCAAAAGCATTGGGTCGTCCAGCGGCTTCCTCACGTTCGTAGACCGCAAGGCGGTGCCGGTCGGCTTTACGCTGGAAGCGATGATGTACGGCTGCGCGGCGGTGCTGATCGCGCTGGCGGCCAGCGTCATCCCGGCCGTCGTCTTCGCCCGCTCGTCCATCGTCAGCTACAAGCGGGAGTTGGCCCGCTCGGACAAACGGCCGTTCTGGCAAAAGTGGTTTGTCGACGTGCTGCTGATCGCCTTGGTCGGCTATGGCTATTATTTGTTCAGCCAGCAGCAGATGCTTTCCATGCAAACGGGGCTGACGACAGACCAGCTGCAGGTGCATCCGCTTCTGTTTTTCGTGCCGGCCTTATCGATTTTTGCGCTCGGACTGTTCTTCCTGCGGATCTTCCCGTGGCTGCTGCGCTTGGGCAATTGGCTGGGCAAACGGTTCTTGCCGGTGCCGTTCTACTTGACGCTGACGCAGCTGTCGCGCTCGGCGGCGGCCTACTATCCGCTGATGCTGCTGCTGATTTTGACGCTGGGACTTGGCGTCTACAATTCGTCGGCGGCCCGGACGATCGATCTGAACTCGACCGACCGCATTTTGTATAAATACGGCACGGATGTCGTTATGCAGGCGGTGTGGGAGACGCGGGCTGACGAGATGCCTTTGAACCCGGGCGACGGCCAAAACGACGGCCAGTCGGGAGGCCAGCCAGGAGGAGGCCAGCAGGGCGGCGGCTCCGGTGGCGGCTCCGGCGGCGGGCCAAACGGCGGCCAGCCGGGAGGTCCCGGAGGCGGTGGTCAGGGCGGCGAAGGGCCGCCTCCGAAGCTGCGCTATCTCGAGCCGCCGTTCGAGGTGTTCCGCGAACTGGAAGGCGTCAAGCATGCAGCCCGGGTGCTGCAGACCAAAGGCAATGTCGTCGTCTCCGGCAGATCGACGGGCCAAGGCATGCTGATGGGCATCGACAACAGCGACTTTGCGGAAGTGGCCTGGTTCCGCCGGGATCTGTATCCGGTGCACCCGAATCATTATTTGAACGCGCTCGGGCAGTTCGAGCAGGCGGTTCTCGTCTCGACTTCTTTTGCCGAGAAGCATCAGTTAAAGCCGGGCGACCTGCTAAGCATCACGATCGCCCAGCAGCCGGTCGAATTCGTGATCGCCGCGACGGTCCCTTACTGGCCGGCCCAGTATCCGGATCAGACGCCGTTTTTCATCGCGAATTTGGACTATGTGTACGATCAGGCTCCGCTGTTGCCGTACGAGGTGTGGCTCAAGATGGAGGACGGCGCCAAGGTCGCTCCGCTCCTGGAGAAGCTGCTTGAGCACAAGGTCGAGATCGCTTCGGTGCGCGACGTTCGCAACGAGCTGATTTCCCAGAAGAAGCATCCGGCCAGAGGCGGCGTATTCGGCATCTTGAGTCTCGGATTTCTGGTCTCCGTCTTCATCTCGCTGATCGGCTACATCTTGTACTGGTTTTTCAACCTCTCCAGCCGCGTCGTGCAGTTCGGCGTGCTGAGGGCGATGGGGCTGTCCCGCAAGCAGCTGACCGGCATGCTGCTGCTGGAGCAAGGCTTCACGGCAGGACTGTCGATCGCCCTGGGAATTGCCATCGGCAAGCTGACGAGCTACCTGTTCCTGCCGTTTCTGCAAACGGCGGACAATGTGAGGACGCAGGTGCCCCCGTTCCGCGTCGTCTTCGACGCCAGGGATACCGATCAGCTGTACATGGTCGTCGGGTTCATGATGCTGACCGGCGCCGTGCTGCTGATGGCGCATATTCGCCGCCTGCGCGTGCATCAAGCGGTCAAGCTGGGAGAGGAGAAGTGATGCAGTGATCCATTGCGAAGGACTCGTCAAAATCTATAAGACCGACGACATCGAAGTCGTTGCGCTGCAGGGCTTGAACATCTCGGTGGCCAAAGGCGAAATGATGGCGATTATCGGCAACAGCGGAAGCGGCAAGTCGACGCTGCTCAACATCCTGGGCGGCCTCGACCGTCCGTCGGCCGGACAGGTGCGCGTCGGAGAATGGAATCTGCTCAAAGTTACCGACGATGAGCTCGTGCAGTACAAGCGCAAGACGGTCGGCTTCATCTGGCAGAACAATGCGCGCAATCTGGTGCCTTATTTGACGGCGCTGGAGAATGTGGAGATGCCGATGATGCTAAGCGGCAAGTACGACCGCGCCTACGCCAAGCAGCTGCTGGAATGGGTCGGCCTCGGGCACCGCTTGGGCAACCGGCTGCAGCAGCTGTCCGGCGGCGAGCAGCAGCGGGTCGCCATCGCCATCTCGCTGGCCAACCGGCCGGAGCTGCTCCTTGCGGACGAACCGACAGGCTCGGTGGACACGAAAACCTCCGATATGATCATGGACATCTTCCGCAGGCTGAACAAGGAGCTTGGCGTCACCATCGTCATCGTTACCCACGATTTGGCTCTGGCCAGCAAGGTGGACCGGGTCGTCGCGATCCGCGACGGGATGACGAGCACGGAGTTCATCAAGCGCAATCCGAATCTGGATGAGGCGGGCGGCGGCAAAATCCACGACGTGCACGAGGAGTACGTCGTCCTGGATAAGGTCGGCCGCCTGCAAATCCCGAAAGCGTATCTGCAATCGCTCGGGATTGACGGCAAAGCGTCGATGGAATTCGACGGAGAGAAAATCATTATCAGAACGCCGAAATCGCTGGAGGAAGCTTGAGCGGGCGGCGGTCACACAGAGATAAAAGCTTTTCGAATTGAAAATCGGAGGGATCCCGAGATGAAACGGTTAAACAAGAAGGCGGTACTTGTATCGCTGTGCGCAGGCTTGGCGGCGCAGACGCTCGTTGCCTGCAGCAATCAGCCAGGCGCGAATTCGAATACGGAGCGGACGCTGCGCATCGCCACCAGCATGGGGTATGGACCCAATGACGAATGGTTCCGCCAGCGCTTTACGGAGCTGTTCGAATTCGCCAATCCGAATGTCAAGATCGAAATCATTCCGACGATGGATGAAAGATACTACTACGGTTACGGCAGGCGCAACACTGACGAAAAGCCGCAGGACCCGATGGAGAAGCTTAAAGAGCTGATGCAGGGCGACAATCCGCCCGACATCGCGATGGTCAGCTTCGATGAGCTGGACAGCCTGATCGCGGAAAACTTGCTGACGCAGCTCGATCCGATGATCCAGAAGGACAAATTCGATACGTCGGACATTGTGCCCGCTGTCATCGACGGACTGAAGCAGAAGGGCGACGGCAAGCTGTACGCGCTGGCTCCGACCTTCAGCGCCTCGGCGCTGATTTACAACAAGCAGATGTTTGACGAGGCGGGAGTAGAGTATCCGAAGGATAAAATGACCTGGGACGAAATCTTCGATCTGGCGCGCCGCGTATCGAAGGGCGAAGGCGAAAACCGCAAGTACGGCTTCGGCTTCTCGACATATTCCGGAAACGATCTGTTCTACGCGGCGCAAACTTATTCCGAGCCGCTGCAGCTGCGCATGTTTGACGACAAGGCCGAGAAAATGACCGTCGATACGGATCAATGGGAAAACGTATGGAAAACGATCCTGCAGCTGAAAACCGAGAAGATCGTTCCGGAGCCGATCGATTATGAGAAATTGCGGCAGTCGATGGAATCGGACGATTTTAACCCGTTCCAGCATAACGACTTCATGATGGGCCGTGTGGCGATGGCGCCGATTCATTTCTCCGGACTAAGCGAAATTATCAATGCCAACAAGAACGCCGACAACATTCCGGGCTATACGGCGATCGATTGGGACGTCGTCACGATGCCGGTGCATCAGGAATATCCGAACATCGGCGGCAGCATGTATATGGACGGCATCATGGGGATTAACTCGCGGGCCCAAAATCCCGAGGATGCGTGGAACTTTATCAAATTCATCAACGGCGAAGACTGGGCACGGCTCAAATCGAGCAGCGAGCACAACCTCGTCGCCCGCAAAAAGTATATTAAAAACATGAAGGACGGCGTCGAATTCCACGTGGATGCCTTCACGACGCTGATTCCGGCGCCCAGCGTGTACGACGCCCAGCTTTACCGCGAGAAGGAAGGCCTGTATCAGGTGTACGATCTCGGCCGCCAGGCGTTTGAGGAAGCGGAGCAAAACAAAATGACGGTGCGCGAAGCGCTGAAAAAATGGCAAACGGACGGCGACGCTTTACTTCAGCAGCTCAAGGAGAATCCGAACGGCTCAGTCGAACAAGACGGAGGAGCCGTAGTGATGCCTGCAGGATGACCGGCGTGCGCTCGGCGCCGCAGGTGACGGCCGATGACGAAGAAGCTTTCGTCATCGGCGCCTATCTTTTACTACCGGAGGTATCGACTGATGAACAAGCAACTGCGTAAACGCCGCAAAAAGTACAGAAGCTGCATATGGCTGCTTGCCGCCGCGTTGACATTCTCGTCTGCTCTTCCCGCAATGGCGGCGGAGAACGGCAGCGGAGACGCTCCGGGCACTTCCACATCTTACACGACAGGGACGGCTCCGGTGATCGGCAAGGTCGCGATCAATGGCGAGAGCTATTTCGAGCTGAAAAATGTCATGATGCACCCGGAGACTGACAACAATACCGTGATCTTCACGGTTCGCGTCAATAACGGCGGAGCGAGCGATCTGCTCTTCGTCGATTACTGGGTGCGCATCCGCACGAAGGACGGTAGCCGCATTTCGGTGCATACGCTGCCCCAGGACAAGGACAAGAACCGGATCACGGCGAAATCAAGCCAGGACATCAACTTTTACGCCACAGTGAACTCGTCCACCCGCCTGAACGATCTCACCTTTGATTTCATCAAATGGGATTTCAGCCAGCCGGGATACGAGCGCATCATCGGCTCTGTCGCGGTGCCGCAGGACTACACGACGGTGACGGCCGCAGGGCAATCGCGCGAAGTGTCGATGGGCGGCAGCCCGATCAAGGCGACGATCGAAAAGCTGTGGATGACCAAGAACGAGAAGAACTACACCCCTACGGTCGTGCTGAATTTGCAGAACGTCGGCAGCCGCAGCGTGACGCTGCCCGACTACCAATATTTGCTTCGCACGGCGGACGGGCTCATGTATCCGCTGAAGGCCAAAGGAATCAAGGATTTGGCGATTAATCCGCAGGTGGACAAGGATGTCGAGCTGACCGGCACCGTGCCCGTATCCGTCTCGACAGAAGGATGGCAACTGGTCATCGTGCAGAAAGCAGAGGATCTCAAGCTGAACCTGCCGATCGCTTCGTTTGCGCTGCCGCAGGTCAGCGAGCCCGATACGGTCGCCGTCGGCAAGCAGTATCAGTTCACGAACGAAGACGGCATTTATACCGCCCAGCTCAATTCGCTGCTGCGGCTGCCGTGGGAGGATCAAGATATTTTAACGGCGGATTTCACGCTCTCGAATCAAGGGCAGGAGTCGCTGCCGATTCCCGATTTGACGGGATACTTCATGCTGGACGACGCGGTCAAGGTGGAGGCGAAGCTGATCCGGACGGATCAAATTATCGGCTTGCCGGCCGGCGCTTCGGCCCGGTTCCAGTTCATCGGCAAGATGCCTTACACGTACGATTTCGGCAAGGTGAAGCTGGTGCTGCAGGAGAAGGACAGCGGGGATTCGAACGGCGAGGGAACAAGCGAATCCTCCGGCAAAACGACCGATCTGCTGGAGTTCGAGCATCGCACCGATCTGATGAACGTTCCGTTCCATTTTATCGGCGAAAGCTACAAGATCGACAATATCGGCCGCAGCACGTCCTATACGGTCCGCGTCCTGGACAGATATACGGGGGATACGGCGGATACGCTGGTCGTTCAATTGGAAGCGACGAATCTGGAGAAGCGTTTCACCGACGTGACCCGGCTCATCTCGCACTTCCAGACGACGGACGGCACCGTCTATCCGGCGACGATCGCGAACATCAAGAAGAAGGTCAGTCCGAACGGCAAGGCGATCCTGTTCCTGCAGGCTGTCGTGCCGAAAGGGCTGCCGACGGACGGCATGCATATTATGATCGGCGAAGCGGTCACCGAGGACAAGCTGACTCCGGAGGACGGCAAGCCGGACGCCTACGTCAATGCCGCTGCGTTCTGGCTGCCGAAGGAGCGCTCGGAAGTGCAGGACAACCTGAAGGAGATCGATCTGACGCCTTTCCGCCTGTCCATCAGCAAAGTCCGCACGCTGTTGACGCAGGAAGGCGTTACGCTGAAGTTCAATTACGAGCTGAGCAAAAATTTGATGGTCGAGACGAACAACGAAGGCCGGAAAATCGTGCTGGAGCTGAAGGACGACCAGAACAAGATCGCCTTCTCGCGCGAATACGACTTCAAGGATTTCGACGGCTCGGGCGGAGACGGGCAGGGCAGCGGCAGCTCCGACAACAGCAGCGGGAAGCTGAAGCTCGGATCGCACGATGATTTTGAAGTGAAGGAACAGGACCCCGATCTGATTTACCTGGTGGAAGTCATGAAGAACAACTACAGTCTGAATGTTTACGACTCGTTCAACGGCCAGAAAAAACTGCTGGCTACGAAGAAGATTCGCTGGTTCTCGACGACGGACTGATTCGACTTTACTAAAATTTGATAGAATGAAGCGCTTTCCATTGCAACCGTCCCCCCCGCAATTACGTTGTAGTAATTGTGCGGGGGCGTTCTTTTTGTCTAAATTGTGAATTTATGGCGGAACGATTAAGAAAAGATTGACACCTTTGCCAGATCGATTTAATGTTATTATCGTTAACAACCTTCTTAACGATATTAATACTCGATCAAGGAGAAAAGTAATATGACGACGGGGAATACATTTTCCGAGTTGAAGAGGAGTGTGATCAACGAACTCTCTCTTTCGTTCGAAGCCGAGGGCTTCAGCCCGCTGTGTGGAAAAATATATACCCTCCTGGTCTTCGCAGCCGACCCTTTAAGCCTGCAGCAAATCGCCGATGAACTCGGCGTCTCCAAGGCTGCCGTCAGCGTGCAGGCGCGAATGCTGGAGAGGGTGGCCATGTGTCAGAAGCTGGCCGTCGGCAATGACCGCAGAGATTACTATTATATTCCCGATAACTTCAGCCTGACCGTCATTCACAACGCCACTCGCAAGATCAATGAGATGAGCGACCGAATGGCGGCCACCATCGAATCGCTGCACAGACTCGAGCATGTGGAACCGGACGAGAAGGCGGAATATGAGGCGGCGAAAAGGAGGTTTACCGAGATTTACGAGCTGTACTCGATGATTAATGCCAAGCTGGAAGGCTTGGAGGAGGAGTGGAACGAAAAGAGGCAAAAAATTTTTCGAAAATTTTCCGATCATACTGAAGGGGAAGGGACGTTTCGCGCGTCTAAGAGTCAGTGACGCTATTCATGGAGGAGTAGAGAGATGAACCGATTAACCGCTTTTTCGATGAAGAACATTACCGCAATATTCATCATCATCCTGCTGCTGGCGGGAGGGGGGACTTACGCCACGTCGACGCTGAAGGTCGAAAGCATGCCGGACGTAACGCTGCCGATGGTCTTCGTCACCACTCAATACATAGCTCCTCCCCGCGATGTGATGGAGGATATTACCGAACCGCTGGAGAGCGCGATTTCCGGGCTCGAAGGACTCAAAAATATGACCTCCACATCCAGCGACAACTTCTCGACAATCACCGTCGAGCTGGAATCCGGGGAAGACCCTGAGGAAGCGAAGCGGGATATCGAGAGTCTGATATCGAATGTGAAGCTGCCTTCCAGCGCGGAGCGGCCGAAGGTCTCGACGTTCGGATTTGCGTCCCAGCCGGTGTATTACCTGGCGGTATACGCCGAGAACGGGATGAACCAGCTGGAGCTTGACAAGCTGTACAAGGATGTCATTCTGCCAGGCTTCGAATCGATGAAGGGCATCGACCACGTCGACTCCATCGGCAACCAGGAGACGATCCTCAACATCAAGCTTGACTTTAATTCCATCAACAGCTACGGCTTGACGCCGCAGCAGGTGTCTGACAGCATCAAGGCGGCACTGGCCAGCAGCCCGGCCGGCACCGTCGACTTCAGCGGCAATACCCAGATGGTCCGGGTGAAGAACGATTTCAATTCGATTTACAATCTGGAGCATTTGAAAATTTCGACGCCGAACGGAGATACGCTGCTGCTTAATCAGGTCGCCAAGGTCGAGCCGGTCGTGGAATCGGAGTTTCTGGCGCGCCTGAACGGCAAGCCGGCGATCGGCGTAATGCTGTTCAAGACGAAGCAGGCCAATGCCGTCGAATTCGGCAACGAAGCCGACAAGCTGATGGCGCAGTGGATGCAGGATTATCCGAATGTCAAATTCCATGCGCTGTACAACTCCGCCGTCGATATCAAAAACTCGATCAACGGGATGCTGAAGGAAGGCGTGCTCGGCGCGATCCTGGCATCGATCATGATTCTTGTGTTCCTTAAAAATGTTCGGATGACCGCGATCGTTTTGGTCTCCATTCCGTTATCGATTTTGATTACGCTGCTGGTCATGGCGCCGCTCGACATCTCGCTCAACATCATGACTTTGGGCGGCATGACGATTGCCGTCGGCCGGGTCGTCGACGACAGTATCGTCGTTATCGAGAATATTTACAGCCAACTGCAGCGTTCGAAGGAACGCAACGAAGAAGTCATCAAGGTAGGTACCGCGCAGGTCGCCTCGGCGATCACCTCGTCGACGATTACGACGGTAGGGGTGTTCGCTCCGATCGCGATGGTCAGCGGCATTCTCGGAGAGATTTTCCGGCCGTTCGCCATCACGCTGGCCGTATCGCTGCTCTCGTCCCTCATTGTGGCTGTGACGGTCATTCCGGTGCTTGCCAAGCTGCTGGTGCTCAACAACAAAAACATCAAGCATCATGACGAGGCGCCTGTTGGGAAATTGTCGACCGGTTATAAGCGGACTCTTGTCTGGTCGCTGAACAACCGGAAGAAGACGTTTTTGATTTCCATTCTTCTGTTTATCGTCACGGTCGTCGGCACGGTGCCGTTCCTGCCGAGCTCCTTCATGCCGGAGAGCGAGAGCGACAACCTGATGTATTTCACCATCAAAATGCCGCGCGAAACCAACATGGATACGATGAACGAGAAGGTCAAGGAGATCGAAGAGATGATGCTGGGGGCGAAGGACGAAGCGGGCAACCCGGTCTTCGAAACTTTGGAATCCCTCATCGGTTATAACGACAGCTCCGACCGCGTGCCGTATCGGTCCCAGTTTTTCGCCGCCGCGTCGAAGACGGTAGATGCCAAAAAAGTCGTTGATGAGTACAAGGACAAAATCATGTATCTCCTGCCGAAAGGCTCGGAGGTGAACGGCTCGCTGATCACCGGCGCAGGCATGTCTTCCGGCGTAGATTTCTCTTATATGCTGAAAGGCAACGACCTGGACAACCTGATTCGCGGGGCCGAGCTGATCCGGGAGAAAATGAAGGAATTCCCTGAGCTGAAGGACATCAAGGACAGCTTGAGCGAGCAGAAGACCGAAGTGGAGATCAGCGTCGACCAGAACAATGCCAGAATTTACGGCTTGTCTACAACTCAAATCGTGGGGGCTGTCAGCGGACTGCTTGCCGAGGAAAATATCGGCGATCTGAAGCTGGACGGCGAGAAGTTCGAGACGAAAGTGATGCTCGATTCCGATTTCAAGGATTCTCTGGACAAAATCGGAAGCTTCCTGATCAAGACGCCTACCGGCGCATCCGTGCGGTTAAGCGATGTGGCCAAGGTGAGACAGGTTGACTCTCCGGCCTCCATTACCCGGGAAATGGAAGAGCAGTACGTCAGCGTAACCGCCAAAATCGACAGCCCGAACAAAGGCGGAATCAGCGCGCAGGTAGGCGCGGCGCTCAGAACGGTAGAGCTGCCTCCCGGCGTGCGTGCGGAAGTCAAAGGCGTGTCCGACGATATTCAGGAAAGCTTCTCGCAAATGTTCGTTGCGATGGCGGCAGCCGTCTTCATCGTCTATCTGATCATGGTGCTCGCTTTCGGCAACGGCAGCGCGCCGTTCGCTATCCTGTTCTCGCTTCCGCTTGCGGCTATCGGGGGACTCATTGGCCTGAGAGTCACCGGCGAATCGTTGAATGTTACGTCGCTCATCGGATTCCTGATGCTCATCGGTATCGTCGTCACGAATGCGATCGTGCTTATCGACAGAGTGCAGCAGCTGCGCGAGCAAGGCCTCTCGGTTCGCGAAGCTTTGGTCGAAGGGTCAATGGCCCGTCTCAGACCGATCATCATGACGGCCGGTGCTACCATCTTCGCGCTCATGCCGATGGCTTTGGGGCTTTCCAAGGGCGCGCTGCTTTCCAAAGGGCTGGCCATTGTCGTTATCGGCGGGTTGACGACATCGACGATTTTGACGCTTATTGTCGTGCCGATCGTGTACGAGATGATCGAAAACTTCAAAAACCGGGTTGCGCGCCTGTTTAAAGGAAAAGCGAAAGCTCCGGCCGACTCGAATTCGGCACCGGCTGCCAACTAAAAAGATACGGGGAATCCGAAAGATATATAGGGAAAGGGAGAATCGCCACTCATGAAACCGACGATCGCGAAAACGATGAAGCACAGTACGAAAGTTATGGGAGCCGTCGTCATCAGCACCGCGCTGATGGCCGGCTGCTCCGCTCCGCCAGCCGCGCAGCCGAACGCAGCCGATACCCAAAACCAGGTTAAGACGGTCAAGACGGCGCCGATCGCCAAGCAGTCGATCGGCGATCCGATCGAACAGGTCGCCGACGTCATCTCTTCCATTCAGCTTGACATCACGACGAAGGCGGGGGGCGATGTGCAGGAAATTTTGAAGAAGCGCGGAGACATGGTGGAAAAGGGCGATGTTATTTTCCGCATGGACCCGACCGATGTGCTGCTTCAGAAGGAGAAGGCGCAGATCTCTCTCCGCAGCGGCGAAGCGCAGCTTATCAAGGCGCGTGAAGAGCTGGCCAACTCCAAGCAGGAGCTGCGCAACGGCATTGCCAAGCTGGAGGCGTCCGTCAATGAAACCGAGAAATCGTATAACAAAATGCGCAACGATTACGATCTCGGCCTCGTGACGGAATTCCAGCTGGAACAGATGGAAACGCAGCTGAACAATTTGAAGCTCGATTTGGAAAATTCCAGACAAAAGCTGCATACGCTCGAAAACACCAATCAGCTGTCCCAGCTCGAGCAGGTTCTGGAGACGTCCAGCGTGACGCTGCGCGAGCTTGATCGGACCTTGGAAAATATGGAGGTCAAAGCATCGGTCAGCGGCGTGCTGACGGATTTGCCGATCGAAGTGGGCATGACGCTGCCCGCCGGATTCCGGGCGGCCCAGGTGCAGCAGCTGGACCCGATCAAAATCAAGGCGGAGCTGACGGAGGATGCGGCCAAGCTTGTCCGCGGCAAGACGGAGCTGAGCTTCTATGTTCCGGGCGTGGTAGACAAAACGCAAGCGAAGATCAGTTACCTGGCGGACGTCATGAGCTCGGAGACGAGATCGTACACGCTGGAGCTGGAAGTGCCGAACGCCGACCGCAAGCTGAAGCCTGGCATGAAAGCGCAGGTGCTGCTGACGGATGAACAGGAGCAGGTCGTGCGCTTTCA
>Ga0207865_101725_pt1 | contig 15079 bp, 15 predicted proteins | sample HigsolmetaAR204D_FD_184836 | JGI IMG/M metagenome (GOLD analysis project Ga0207865, IMG submission 184836) | Ionic liquid and high solid enriched microbial communities from the Joint BioEnergy Institute, USA - AR20-4-D (SPAdes) (version 2) ...
CCGCCTGCCACTTCAGCGATTTCTTGCCAAATGACGCTGCCGGCCTCCTCGAGGCTCAGCGTGCCTTCGAGCATATCGCTGACATCGACGTCCATGTTGTCGCTCATTCGCTCGAACATCCGCTTGTTGCCGGTAATCTTGATGACCGGCACGACAGCCGAGCCTGTCGGAGTGCCGCGGCCGGTCGTGAAGCATACGAGATGGGCGCCGCCCGCAGCCATGCCTGATACGCATTCGATATCGTTGCCCGGCGAGTCCATAAAGTACAAGCCGTGCTTCGGGATGCGCTCCGCGTACTCGATGACGCCTTCAATCGGCGCGGTGCCGCATTTGCTGATACAGCCGAGCGATTTCTCCTCGATCGTCGTGAGGCCGCCGGCGATGTTGCCGGGGCTCGGATTGCCCCCGCGCATGTCCGCGCCCATCCGCTCCACTTCCTTCTCGAAGCGGTCGACGATGTGATACAGCTTGTCGGCCGTTTCCTGCGTCGAGCAGCGCGAAGCGAGCACATGTTCCGCACCGATAATTTCGGTCGTCTCGCCGATGACGACACCGCCTCCCTGGCGGATCAGCGTGTCGGCCGCCGCGCCAAGCGCCGGGTTGGACGCCAGGCCGCTGGTGGCGTCGGAGCCGCCACATTTGACGCCGATGATCAGCTCGCTGAACGGCACCGGCTCCGGCTGCATCGCATCGAGCTGTGCCCGCATTTTCCTGGCGAGCTCGGCGCCGTGCTGAATCGCTTTGACCGACCCGCCGACGGATTGAATGTCGAACACCTCGATCAGCTTGCCGGTCGGGCGAATCGCCTCCGCCAGCGCATGCGGGTCGACGACCTCGCAGCCGAGGCTGATAATGATGACGCCGCCGACGTTCGGGTTGCGGCCGGTGCCCGCGAGCACCTCGAATGTGCGGTCCTTGTCCGCGCCGATCTGGCTGCAGCCGTGCTGGTGCGGGATCGCCACGGTGTTCGGCACCATTTGCTCGATGCGGCTGCACACCTGATTGGCGCAAATAACCGTAGGAATAATCAACAGATGATTGCGTATGCCGACGTCGCCGTTCGGCCTCCGGTATCCCATCATATGAGCCGTCATGTCGTTGCCTCCTGTTCGTTACGCTCTCGCCTGGTCGCCCCGGCCGCGTATGCCTTCCACGTTATGCACATGAACGTGCTGGCCGGCCGCGATATCGACGGTCGCCCGGCCGATGATTTCGCCGTATTTGCGGACCTCGGTGCCTGCCGGGATGCGGCCGATCGCCACCTTGTGGCCGAACGGAATGGCGTCGGCGAGCGTCAGCTCGAGCACCTGATCCTGCAGGCGGTAAGTGATGCGGTCGCCTGCCTGCAAATCTTTGATCGCCGTCGCAACGTGATCGCGCGCGTCCATGACGAGCGCATCCGCGCCGGAGGTAATATGTGCCGCCATAAGGTTGTTCCTCCTCGTGTTGAATCCAGCGTCAGGCTTAGACCCGCTCGTTCACCATGCGGTTCGTCAGAGAGCCGAGCTTCTCGATCTCGATCGTGACGACGTCGCCGTCCTTGAGATATACCTGCTTCTCTTCCGGCAGTCCGAGCACGACTCCCTCCGGGGTGCCGGTCAAAATAATGTCTCCCGGCTCAAGCGTCATGTGCTGGGAAATGTAGCTTACGATTTCATCGCAGTGGAAGATCATATCCGATGTATTGGAGTTTTGGCGCACCTCGCCATTGACGATGCAGCGAATTTCCAGATTGTTCGGATCGCCCACCTCGTCAGCGCTCACCAGATAAGGGCCAAGCGGGCTGAAGCCGTCGCACGATTTGCCGAGCAGCCACTGCTGCGTGCGCATCTGCAGATCGCGCGCGGACAGATCGTTGACGCAGCAGTAGCCGAATACGTGATCCAGCGCCTGCTCCTTGGACACGTATTTCGCCTTCTTCCCGATGACGATAACCAGTTCCGCTTCGTAGTCGACCTTGCTCGACACCTTGACCGGAAGCGGAACGTCGTGGCCGTTGCCCGTCAGCGTGTTGTTGAATTTGTTGAACAGGATCGGGTATTGCGGAATCGGCGCATTCGTTTCTTCCGCGTGCTTGCGGTAGTTGAGGCCGACGCAGATGATTTTGTTCGGATGCGTAACGCACGGTCCGTAGGTAATGCCTGCTTCATCCAGCACATAGGCGTCGCTGCCGGCTGCGGACAGCGCCTGCTCGGCGAACGATTGCAGCGCTGACAATGCCGCCTGGCCTCCCTCAATGACTTCATGCACCGTCTGCGGCACCCCGCTCGCCCCGGTCGCCTGCAGCGCTTTGCGCACGTGCAGCACCCCGCGGTCGGTTTTGACGCCGAGCTCGTATGCGCCGTTCTCGATGATCGTAAGCAGTTTCATAGAAATGCTGTCCCCTTTCGTTTTTCCTTTATGTGCGCGGTTCAGTTAAGTCTCGCTTGAGCCGTCTGCCAGCCTCCGGTGCGTCGTTGAAAACCTCCAGCATTAGCGGCGCCTCGCGGCCAGCTTCTCGGCGGTAACCGCCCGGTCATGCGGCTTGCCGGCTGATTCAGCTCATCTGCATCAAACCGAATAGGACTTTGCCTAAAGATCAGGCGTTTTTGCCGAACACGACGCCCCCGTCGACGTACAGCGGTGAACCCATCATAAAATTGGACTCGTCCGACGCCAGGAACAATGCGGCCTTGGCCACATCCTCCGGACGGCCGAGCTCGCCGCTCAGTTGGCGGGATTTGATCGATTGAATCGCCTGCTCGGGATCGTCGTACGACGTGTGCAAATAATTTTCCACGAACGGCGTCAGGATCGTCCCCGGCAGCAGCGCGTTCACGCGAATGTTGTAAGGCGCGTAATCGACCTGCATCGATTTGGTCAGCGCGAGCACCGCGCCTTTGGTCGCGGAATACGACGCGCGGCGGGCCAGGCCGATCTCGGCGATGCACGACGACATATTGATGATCGTGCCCTGCTTGCGCTCCATCATATAAGGCAGAATGTGCTTGGATGGCAGAAAAACGCCGCGAATATTGATGCGAATGACGCGGTCCCAGGCGTCCTCATCGACCTCGTGGATCGCGCCGACGCCGCTGACGCCGGCATTGTTGAACAGGACGTCGACGCGGCCGAACTGGCCGATCACCGTCTCCGTCATCGCCTTGACCGAGGCAGAGTCGGTCACGTCGGCCTGAACGAACACAGCCTGACCGCCGGACTCGCGGATTTCCCGGACTGTCTCCTGCCCTTTCTCCTCGATCAGATCGTTGACGACCACCGCCGCCCCTTCCTTGGCGAACAACAGCGCGGTCGCTTTGCCGATCCCGGAGCCGGAGCCCGTGATCAGAATAACTTTGTCCTTCAATCTCATTCCATCCACTTCCTTCATCGTCGTTAGTGTCCGAACGAAATCGTCCCTGGCATCAAGCGATATCCGTCTCTTGGGACAGCCGCTTCGCCAAACCGCAGATCGCCTCCTGCGCCTGCCTTTTCTTGGCCTCCCATTCATGCTGGAACATCGAGCAGCTGATCGCGGCGACAACTCGTCCCCCGGCATCGCGAACCGGGGCGGCCACGCAGCAAAAGCCCATAACGGCCTCCTGCAGGTCGAACGCGACCCCGCGCTCGCGCACTTCAGCCAGCTGCGCCTGCAGCTCGCGCCGGCTTCTTACCGTATGGGCAGTCAGCGCCGGCCCCAGCTCTTCGTCGGGGAGCGCGGCGGCGAAAGCCTCGTCATCGAGCCAGGCGAGCATCGCTTTGCCCAGCGCGGTAGCGTAGGCCGGCAGCTTCTTGCCCGGCTCGGTCGCCAGGCGGACCGGAGACGGCATCTCTTCCTTGGCGAGATACAGCACTTCGCCGCCCTCCAGCTTGGCAAGCTGAATCGTCTCCTGAATGGCGTGCTTCGTCACCGACGCTTCCTTGTGGAACCGTTCGATCAAGGAAAACTGCTTGAAAAAAGCGTTTCCAAAGGAGCCGATCCGCGACCCGAGAGAATACGTGCCGTCCGATTCCTTCGTCACCCAATGGAGCGTTTCCATCGTGGCCAGCAAAGAGAACATGGAGCTCTTGTTAATGCCGAGACGCTTGGACAGATCAATCAGCTTCAGCGCAGAAGGCGATTCGGCGATCGCTTGCAGCACGTCGTTCGCTTTCTCCAACGCCGGAACCCAGTATTTCTTCTCCATGCGCCCTCCAATGGTTTAGTATATAAAACCTTGGTTTTTTATTTCGACATTTTTATAGTAGCACCCGCTTTTCGAAGGTGTCAACCATGAAATTTCCAGGGGAGCCCAGCGGACAAGCGGAGAGGCGAGGGCCAAACGCGAACCGCCGCTCGCGGCAAGGCTGGACAGCTGGACGGCTTGGCTGCGGAGCTAGGCAGAGCCGCTCGGCAAGGCCGGACGTGGCCGGAAGGCCGCGGCCTCCTCAGTTTCACCGTGCTCAGCCGACGATGGAGATGAATCCTGCAGAAAATACAATATTTTCCCCACCTTTCCCCGAAAGGAGAGAGCATTGTTGTATTTCGTGCAATAATTTGGGATCAATCGGCTTCAAATCGAGGAAATATGCCTGAAATGTTGCATTTTATACATGATTGACCTGCAGATGCGGCTCACCCCCTTGTACTTGTTGTAAAAAATGCAACATTTGCCGCAACGCCCGGGGAGCGGGACATTGCTCACCCGGCAAGAGAACGGCGTTCACCCAGCAAGAGGACGGTGCTCACCCGGCAAGAAGACGACGTTCACCCGGCAAGAGGACGGTGCTCACCCGGCAAGAAAACGGCGTTCACCCAGCAAGAGGACGGTGCTCACCCGGCAAGAAGACGGCGTTCACCCGGCAAGAGGACGGTGCTCACCCGGCAAGAGAACGGCGTTCACCCGGCAAGATTCGTCAGGCTACCGATTGCCATTAACCGAGGGCTGCAAGCGAGCTGTGAGCCGCACTCTCATCTCTAACGCAAGTGACAAACGCTATTTTGCTGAAACGCTGCCTTTTTAAAATGTAACGCAACTAGGTAACGCTATTTTGTCAAAAACGCTGAATCGGTACCTCAAAATGCCGAATAAGGCTGCTCACTTGCGTTACAATTCCCAATCGAGCGTTTCGAGGGAAATAAGCACTGTGGCTATCGTTAACTTAAGGTCTGCCCGGCCAAACGTGAGCCCGCGGCTAGCAAAACAAGAGACTTGCAACGAGAGGCAGCAAAACGCGCAATCCATTCCCGGCAGCCCGGTTCCGCCGATTGCGAATGCCAGCGACGATCGTTTGCTGAAAGACGATCATTTGCAGAGAACGTAACGCAAGTACTCCGCCTTGGCAGCGATTCCAGAAACGAGCCGCAGGTCATAAAATTTCCAACATATGAAAAAAGAACGACCGGAGCACCGATCGTTCTTTTCTGCCACGCCTTAAGCTCGTTTACTTGATAATCACCGCATACACCTTGCCCGGACCGTGAATGCCGATCGTAAGATCGTTCTCGATATCGGCGCTGCGGCTCGGGCCGGTAATCAGGTTCAGCGACGACGCATAGTCCAGCGGATGCCGCTTGCCCGCCGTGATGGCAGCGAATGCCTCGCCCATCCGGTTCACCAGCTGATCCGCGCGGAACACGGCGAACAGGATCGACGTCAGCAGGCTGACGGAACGCCCCCGCTGCGGGGAGCACTGCAGCACGAGCGTGCCGGTACTGGCCACGGCGTAATCCGGCCAGACGATGCCGAGCTCGCAGCGCTCGGTCCGCTTCAGCAGCTCGCTGCGCTTCGCCCAGTTCGAGCTGTCGGCTTCCTGCGAGGCGGCCGCTTCCCCGGCGGCGGAGCCGGCGTTAGCGCCGCCCTCCTCTTCCACCGGCACCCACGGCACGACGCCGATGCCGGCAGCTTGCAGCGCCGCGTCCAGGCCGAGCGCCTTGAGCCCTTCATGCTCCCAGCGGGAGACGTTCTTCACGCCAAGCTCCTTCGCTATCTCCACGAGCCATTCCGCGACCCGCGCCGGAGCCTCGGCCTCGTCGACGATCAGCGTCTTGCCGGTCAACGCTTCCCAGCTGTTCACGAACCATTCGATCTTCTCTTCCGTCGTCCGTTCGATCTCCTTATAAAAATCGGGCACTCCGCGATAAGGGTGCCGCGGCGCTTCCGCTGGCGGCCCTTGGCGGCCGAGCCTTGACGAGAGGTTGGCGATGAACGCCTCGCGGCCGCGAATCGTTCCTTGACTCATGCCCGGTCACCTCCTTGAGCAGATGCGCCCGATCCCGGTCGGCCCTGCGCCTTCAGCTCGCGCTGAAGCTCCTCCCACCGTTCGCGGAAGCTCTTCTTCGGCTTCATCGGCAAAAAGCGCGACTGCGTCCAGCCGGCGAGCGGCCCGATCCCCTGCTTGATATAGCCTTTGCGAATGAGCGGCTTTTGCAAATAATAAACCGATTTGGCCGCCATGCGGTACAGCGTGACGTTGCCGAAGGCGGTCTGATACGTCTTGAACGCCACCCGTTCCGCCAGCGGCGTCAGCCCGAGCTTCACCTTGCGCGCCCGCAGCTGCACAAGCATGTCATGCAGCGGAATTTTCACCGGGCACGCCTCGTAGCAGGCGCCGCACAAGCTCGAGGCGTAGGCGAGCTGTCCCGCTTCCTTCATGTCCTGCTGCAGCAAAGGCGTCAGCACGGCGCCGATCGGGCCGCTGTATACGCTGCCGTACGTATGGCCGCCGACGTGGCGGTATACCGGGCAGACATTGAGACAAGCCGCGCAGCGAATGCAGTGCAGCACCTCCTGGAATACCGGGTCGCCGAGCTGCGCCGACCGGCCGTTGTCGAGCACGATGACATGCAGCTCCTCCGGCCCGTCCAGCTCGCCCTCGCGGCGCGGCCCCGTAATCATCGACGTATAGGTCGTCAGCTTCTGCCCTGTCGCGCTGCGCGCCAGCATGTTCAGCACGACCTCGAGATCGTCGTAGGACGGGACGAGCCGCTCCATGCCCATGACGACGACATGGCACTTCGGCAGCGTGCTCACCATCCGGCCGTTGCCTTCGTTGGAGACGAGCGTGATCGAGCCCGACTCGGCGACGGCGAAATTGCAGCCGGTCAGCCCGATGTCCGCCTCCAGAAAATAATTCCGCAGCCGCTGGCGGGCGTAGCCGGCAAGCACCTTCGTCTCCGGCGCGAACGATTCGCCCGACTCCGCGGAGAAAATATCGGCGATCTGCTGCTTGTTCTTATGAATGGCGGGAATGATCAGATGAGACGGCGTTTCCTTGGCCAATTGCAAAATGTATTCGCCAAGATCCGTCTCGATCGCCTCGATCCCCTTCTCCTCCAGGCGGTGGTTCAAATGAATCTCCTCGGACACCATCGACTTGCCCTTCGCCACGAGCTTCGCCCGCCGCTTCTCGGCAATGTCCAGGAACGTCCGCACCGCTTCTTCGCCGCTTTGGCAGAAGTAGACATGTCCGCCCGTCTTGGCGACGTTGTCGGAGAACTGCGTCAAATAATAATCCAGATTCTCGACCACATGCTTGCGGATGGCCCGGGCCCTCTCCCGCCATTCCTCCCAATGGCCGAAATCGTCCATCGCCTGCCGTTTTCCCGTGCGCAGCTTATCCGTCGTAAAGGCGACGGCCTTGCGCAGGAAATCATTGGCCAGCGCTTCTTCCGTACGCTTTTTCAGCCCCGTTCCGATCAGCTGCTTCTCATCAATCGCCTGTCCGCTCACCGCGCTTCACCCCTTCCTCCAGCAGCTGTGCAATATGCATGACGCGCATCGGCTTGTTCTCTTTGTTCAATCGGCCGTCAATGTTCATCAGACAGCCCATATCGGTGCCGACGAGCACCGACGCGTTCGTCGCGCATACGTTGGCTACCTTCTCGCATACCATCGCCTCCGACATATCCGCCATCTTCACGGCGAACGTGCCGCCGAAGCCGCAGCAATCCTCCTTGTGCGGCAGATCGACGAACTCGAGCCCCTTCACGTTGCTGAGCAGCACTTGCGGCTCTTCCTTGATGCCCAGCAGCCGGGAGGCATGACAGGACGGATGATAGGTGACTTTTTCCGGAAAATAAGCCCCGACATCCTCCACGCCGAGCACCCGCACGAGAAACTGGGTAAATTCATACGTCTTCTCTATAAACGCCTCCGCCTTCGCCTTCCACTCCGGCTCGTTCGCGAACAGCTGCGGATAATAATGGTGAACCATTCCGGTACAGGAGCCGGACGGCGATACGACGTAATCGCTGTGCTCGAAAGCGCGAATCAGGTTGCGGGCCACCTCGCGGGCCTCGTCCTGATAGCCGCTGTTGAAGGCCGGCTGGCCGCAGCACGTCTGCAGCTCGGGAAAATCGACCTCGCACCCGTAGCGGTGAAGCAGCCGGACAACGCTTTCAGCCACATCGGGATACATCATGTCGGCAAGACAAGTGACAAATAAAGACACGCGCATCGATATCATCCTTCATCATCATAATTGAATCCGTCATTACTTATCAGGTTATCAGATAAGTTGTTGTTTGAAAAGACTCATTTTTGCGCAAGTATCCGCTGAACGCTCCGCCAACGAACCACACGGGCTCGGCAGCGCGACATAAGATGTAGCAGTGCTAAAGGAGGAGGTGTTGTCCGAATGGATAAGAAAAACGTCTATCGACGTCCTTTCAAGGATGAGCGACCGCGTTTTAGCGGTAGTTTTTCTTGGTACAGAAAGTCGCACTTCGCTTTAATGCTTTAGCGAAGTTAAACTTTCTGTAACGTTAAAAAAACGGTCGTATATGGCGCCGGCTTGCTCGGCGGCTATGTTTTCACCGCCGTGCCGGTAGCCGGAACCGTGCTGTCCGCACTGGACCCTGTCCTGGATTTGGCGGGCGTGGTATCGATGGTCGTATTCTCCGGAGCTTTAATCGTGCGAGGCGTCTATGCGCTGGTGAACAAAAACTGATCTGAAACAGCCTTTGGCTCTTGCAATGTCAAGGAAGGGGCAGCCGTCTCCTTCCTTTTTCATTTGCGGAAACTTTTGCTCCTCCCGCACGTTTTACCTATGGGATGCAAGCAGCAGCGCTTGAGTTCGTCCGAAAAAACAGATTGGATTCGGGAACGGAAAGGATGGGGATCATGCACAAGCTTGCGCCATCGGAGAGGCGGGTCTGGTACCGGAGAAAAAGAAATATCGCGCGTCTCGGCATCGCGCTAATCTGGCTGATCGGCACGCTCGCCGTATTGGCCGAATATACCGGGGACGTGCGCAGCCATTTCTTGATCTTTCTCGGCGGTTATTGCGGCGTGCTGATCTTTTTAAGTTATTTTTATTTTTACATGGCGAATTACATTCGCCGAACCGCGAATAACCGAATGGGCTGGTTTCGTTTTTTTCCGCTCGTCTTCATCGGCTTTTTGGCTCTGTATGCGCTGATTATGATCGGTGGCGTTCTGGCGGATATCGCCCGCGGCCCCGTCTTCAAGGAGGCGGAGATCGTCAGCAAGTGGAATCCGAAGCGGGGCAGCGACAGAATCAAGACCGGCGACGGCAAGGAATACGAGCTCTCGGGACATCATGTCAACGTGGAGAAAGGACGCACCTACCGCTTGAAGGTGCTGGAGCACACCAACATCGTCCTTGATGCGACCGAGCTAAACCGATAGCGGCAGGCGTGCCGAATCCGCTTCGCCGCCGCAGGCCTTCAGAAGCCGTCTAACGCCGTTACGGGCGCAAATAGCGGAGCAGCACCTGCTCGACATGGAGCAGATGCTCGCGCATGCACTCCTGCGCCGCCGCGGGGTCGCCCGCCTTCACCGCTTCGTAGATCGCCCGGTGCTCCGCAAGCAGCTGGCTGGAGACTTCGCGGCTCGCATACATCTGCAGGCGGCGCGTCTGCCGGATTGCCGTCTGCATTTGCGCCGAAATCGATTCGATCAGGCGCACCATGATGGAATTGTGCGTCGCCTCGGCGAGAACGAGATGAAAGGCCATGTCGGACCGCTCTCCCTCCTCCTCGTCGCCGATATGCTCCCGCATCCGCTGCAGGACGGCCTCGAATTTGGCCAAATCCTCGTCGCTCCGCTTCTCCGCGGCAAGCGCCGCATTGGATATTTCCAGCGCCTTGCGCGCCTCGATCAGCTCGAGCACCGTCTCCCGGCTCATCAGTACGGCGTCATATTGCGGCAGCTCGACGTCCTTGTATTCGATGCTCCGCACGTAGCTGCCTTCCCCCTGACGGATTTCCACCAGCCCCATCGCCTTGAGCGCGCTCAGCGCTTCGCGCACCGTCGAGCGGCCGACCTGAAACCGCTCGGACAGCTCCTTCGTCGAGGGAAGCTTGTCTCCCGGCTTAAGGTCCCCGCCGACGATCATGTCCTTGATTTGCTCGGCGATGGCTTCATATATTTTGCGAGTTGTTATTTTTTTGATCTGCATGGCGCTTCCCTCCCGGAATACCATCATTATACCTTGGATTGGCGAAAGCGCCAAAACGGCCCGCAGACATGCCCCGAACCACACACCGTTCCCAACGCCGCATAGGCGACGCGGCAAGGCTGCCGCATTCGCAGCCTTGTCGTCAGAACATGTTCTCAACCGCCGCCCGTCCCTGCATCCCTGCCGTAATGCCCAGCTTCTCCGCCTCATGAGTCACCGACTCCAGCGGGGCATCGAGCAATTCTTGTATCGTCCTCACCCCCGTCGCCCGCCCGGCGATAATGCGACGCTCGCTCAGCCGTTCGTTCAACAGCGCGACATCGAGCGCCCCGCACATGATGTAGCCTTTGTCTGTCGTTACGACAAGCAGCGTCGTCTTGGGCAGCTTGACCTCGATCGCGAGCGCGGTGCCCCTGGTCAGCTCGATCGGTTCCATGCGCATCATCCGGCAATCTCCCCTTGTCATCGTGTATGATTCACTATATGTTTTCCGGCGCTTTCCCGTGATCCGGGCGCGGGAAAGTAGGCCATTTGTCCGATTCATCCGACAACAAATCTCCTATTCAATTATGACTTTTTTCCCAGGACGAATCGTGGTATAGTAGTGAAAAAAAACAGGAGGACTTTTGCGCGTGGAAGGCGACGGCAACAAACAGTATGTATTCAATGTAGACATCATGATCGAGGACGCCACCAACGGACGTGCATTGGAAAAGCTTCTTCATCTGCTGAATACGGAAACTGTTTTCGATTATCGAATCAATGGGGGGATAGAATTAGGTAAACGCGTGGAGAACGCCCTGAAGGACTCTGTGCACAAGCCTGTATCGATCGCGGCGCCCAAGCCGGCTGCCTCGCCCGTTAAGCCTGAGGAGCCGACTCCTGAAAAGCCGCTAGCCGCGGAGCCGCAGGCTCCCGCTCTCACAGAAGACCCCATCTGGGAGGAATTCCGCTCATTCCAGCGCAGCAATACGCTGCTGCGCATTACCGTCGTCAAGGAGAAGGGCGGAAGAATCAGCATTCCGTGCCGCGTCCTGCACGCAGACCCGGCTTCCGGCAACGTCTCCGTCTATCATGTCGATGAGAAAAGCGTCTACCTGCTGCACATTGCCGAAATCGACGATGTCGAGATTCGGGGATAGCGGAAGCATACCGCAAAAAAACTGCCCGGACGGGAACAATCGTTCCGCATTCAGGCAGTTTTTCGTTGATCAGGCCATTGTGGAAAATAATTAAATCGTCATTGTTCGCATAGCTGCAATCGAATGCGGCTTAGCGGGAACCTTTGCCGGACGATGTCCAGGCAGCCAGCGCCAGCGAAAGCCAGCCGAACAGGAAGGCCACCCCGCCGAAAGGCGTAATCGCGCCCAGCGCGCGGACTCCCGTCAGACTGAGGACGTACAAGCTCCCCGAGAAGAGCACGATCCCCGCCAGCATCGACCACCCGGCCCGGCGCAGATGGCCGGAAGCAGGCAGCAGGCCGGAGGCCAGCCCGACGGCGATAAGCCCGAGAGAATGCATCATCTGATACTGCACGCCCGTCTGGTAGTTGGCCATCATATCGGGCTCCAGCACGCCCTTCAGGCCGTGCGCCCCGAATGCGCCGATCGCTACGGACAACAGGGCGCACAGGCTGCCGATCGCAATAAACGTTCTGTTCATATCCGCCACTCCCGTTTTCGCTCTTTCTTATCATCATACCTGAATGACGGCACCGGCACAATGGACAAAGGGGTGGCAAAGCCGCTGATCGTCGTCCGGGACGGCGACAGCGAGCCTGCCGGCGAAGAGCCATGAGCGAAGCGGGACGGCGGCCGTTAGCTCAGCCCGCTTGTCCGATGTCATGGTGGCCCAGAATCAGCTTCACGGGCTCCAAATAAATGCGGGCCGCCGCCGGCTGCGACAGCAGATCGAGCTCGATATCGGTCACCTTGAACCGGGTCTGCTTGCCTTCGCGCTGATCGTAGACGACCTCGAACTCGCGAAGCCCGAGCTGCCACGTAACGACCGTGCAGCCTACCGTCAGCGGCAGCGATTCGTACTCCCCATGCTGAAACAGCGTCTTGGCCATTATCTCGTCATTCATGTCCACGATCGTTACCCATTGGCTGATTACATATTTCATCTGTCATGTCTCCTTCCCATATTACGCCTCGCGATCGCGGCGGCCGGTCCATACCGGCGCCGGTCTATAACATTATTATCGGCAAAACCGCATCCGTTCGTAATGCAAGATTGTCAAAAAGCGAGGAACCGTCATACTATGCATCAACGATTTCCCGGGAGATGAGCAGGATGAGCAAAAACAAAGCGAGAGGCAAAAACACGCCGCCGTCGCAAATCGATAAAAACCAGTTCAATATGAAGGTCGTGCTGTCGGACGTTTGCGCCCGCTGCCGGCAGTGCGAGCGGGGCATCAGGTACTTGGAGAAAATGTCGCTGCCGGGAGCGGTCGGCAAGGGCGTGCCCTGTATTTTGACCAAAGGAAAAGCGTACAAATAAACCGGAGCTTTCCTCCGGTTCCCATCGTTTCTCGCTAATTCATTTCATTCATTGACGCGGTCCCGATCGGGATATGAACTTTATGTGTCATTGTTACCCTTAACCTCGCTTCCATGATACAATCGATTTGTATTCCGTTAAGAAAGGACCGAGTCGCGATGACCGCTGCCATCGTTTTTTCTGTTATTTCGATTATTATCGTAACTGTTCTCACCTTTTGGGTAACGAAAAAAGCCTATTCCAAAAAATGGGACGAGGAATAAAACTCCTCGTCCCTTTCTTTTTGCTCGTCCCGCTTCCGCCCTGGACGGCCCGCGGCGTCAGGCGTTATTTGACGGCGATCGCCGTGCGGCTGTACCCTTCCTTCGTTTTGCGCACCTCCAGCACGGCGGGGAACGCCGCCTTCAGCTCCTGCACGTGAGAGATGACGCCGATCATCCGGCCTGAGCGCTGCAGGTCGACGAGCGTCTCGATCGCTTTGCCGAGCGCGTCCTCGTCCAGGGAGCCGAAGCCTTCGTCGATGAACATCATCTCGATGGACACCCCGCCCTGGTGCGCCTGGATCACATCGGTCATCCCGAGCGCCAGGCACAGCGAGGCGTTGAATTTCTCCCCGCCGGACAGCGTCTTGACGTCGCGGGTTTGACCCGTGTAGGCGTCGTAGACGTCAAGCCCCAGCCCGCTTTGACGGTTGTGCTTCTCCAGCCGGTCGCTGCGCTGCAGCACGAACTGTCCGCCCGACAACGCGCGCAGCCGCACGTTCGCCGCCTGCAAAATTTGCTCCAGAAACTCGATCAGAATATAGCGCTCAAACGACATTTTCAGCGGGTTGTCGCCCTTCATGATCTGGTATACGTCGAGCAATCGCGTAAGCTCCGCCTCCAGCTCCCTGGTCCGCTCGTGCGCCGCCGTCAGCAGCCGCCCGAGCCGCTCGGCCTCCTGCGCCAGCCGCAGCGACTGCTGATGCGCCGCCGCGGCGAGCTCGCACTCGCGCTTGACGGCGGCGAGCTCCTCGCCAAGCCTGGCCGCGTCCGCGGGCGTCTGCCCGGCCAGCTCGCGCTCCAGCTCGGCGATATGACGCTCCAGCGCGGCCCAGGCGGTGCGGAACGTGTCCAGCTCGGCCTGCAGCGCCTCGCGCTGCTCCGCGCTCAGCTTCGCCCGCGCGTAGTCGGCGGCGTCGGCAAAGCCGGCTTGGCCAAGCTCCAGGGCGAACCGCTCCTCCGCCTGCCGCTTCAGCGCCTCCGCCTCCTCCCGCTGGCGGGCGAGCTGGCCGGCATGCGCCTGCTCGGCGGCCAGCCGCGTCTGCGCCGCCTGCAGCCGCTCCTGCGCGGCCTTCCAGGCTTGCTCGAGCCGGTCGGCATGCGCCTGCAGCCGGTTCAGCCGCTCGGCCAGCCGGTCCGGGCTGCGCAGCTCGGCGGGGATGCGCTCCAGCTCCTGCTCCAGCAGCGCCTGCTTCGCCGACAGCTGCACCAGGACGTCGCGGTGCCGGGCGGCGGCCTGCTCCTTCTCCCGGGCCGTCCGTTCCAGCTGCTCGTCCCGCTCCTGCTCCTCCCGCTTCAGCCCGGGAAGCTGGGCCGCCGCGCGCTCCAGCCGCTCGACCTCCTGCTTCAGCAGGCTGCCCTCGCGGACAAGCTCGTCGTACCGCGCCTGCAGGTCGTCCGGCACCGGCCCGTACTCCGCCAGCCCGGCGCGCCGCTCGTCAAGGCCGCTGCGGGTCGCGGCAAGCTGCGAGCGGGTCGCGACGAACTCCCGCTCGACATGCAGCAGCTCCTCCTTCCGCTTTAGCAGCAGCTCGCGGCTCGGCAGCTCTGCCGCAGGCACAGCCTTCGCCGGATGCTGCTCGCTGCCGCAGACGGGGCATGGCTTGCCGTCGTGCAGATGCGCCGCCAGCAGGCTCGCCTGGCCTTCGATCCAGACCGTCTCGAGCCGCTCGTATTCGGCCCGCAGCGTCTGCAGCTCGCGCTCCCAGCGGGTCTTAAGCCCGGCATATTCCTGCAGGCGGCGCTCGTCCTCCAGCATCGCCTTCAGCAGCTTCGCCTGCTCGCGCATGCGCTGCAGCGCCTCCCGCCGCTCGGGGAGCGCCGCCGCCTCCTGCTCCAGCGCCCGCAGCCGCTCCGCGCCGCTCTGCTTCGCCTGGCGCAGCGCCTCCAGCCGCGCCTCGGCGTCGCGGGCCGCCGCGGCAAGCGCGCGCTCC
>Ga0207865_101736_pt1 | contig 14998 bp, 14 predicted proteins | sample HigsolmetaAR204D_FD_184836 | JGI IMG/M metagenome (GOLD analysis project Ga0207865, IMG submission 184836) | Ionic liquid and high solid enriched microbial communities from the Joint BioEnergy Institute, USA - AR20-4-D (SPAdes) (version 2) ...
GCCGTTTTCTCCTAGCAGTACATGAACTTCTCCCTTTTTCACATCCAAGTCGATATTATGTAAAACTTGGACTCTGGAGAAAGACTTACTTACATTCTCCATTTCTAAAAGCAATGAGTATCCCTCCTTTTGAAAACAAATAATAGAAAATTATTTGACTCATTCATGCTTTTTTGTAAAGCGCTTACTTTGAAATTTAAATATCAACATTCATATTTTTTTGTGTTTTCAGGTTAAACGTTTAAGTAATATTTTATATAACATTATATAACAGGAAAATTGGTGTCAATTAATTTCTTGAATATTCGCAACTTTTTCAACGCAAGGTTTTTTGTAAGTTGTTGGAAATATTAGATAATTGAGTTAAGCGCTTAATATACAGCACTTTTTGGATATTTAATAATCGCTATTATCAGACCAATGATTGATAATCCTCCCGTAAAAACAAAGACCCAATCCAACCCATAATTATTAGCAATTATGCCAGCAATTAATGGCCCAAGAAATATGCCCAATGCGTAAAACGACTGAAAAAAACCCATTGCTGACGTCTTTATTTCGTTTTTACTTATTCTTGTCACCTCACTTAAAAGTATTGGAAAAATTATACCTAGTCCTAAACCAATTCCACAATGCAATATACAAAGTAAAAGAAACGATTTTCCCAGAGGTACTATAAATAATAACAATGCTGTAAAACCGAAACTTATAGCAATTATTATTTTGCTATATTTAAGGTCAATCTTACAAATAGCCAATATAAATGAAGCAATTGCATGTGGAATGAAAAATGAACTGACTAACCATATCATTGATTTTTCTTCAATTTTTAATTCTATGGCTAACATGGGACTGAAACCAAAAATCGTAATAAATAATATAGCATGCGCCAATAAAGAAAGTGCGGTAATACTTTTTAAACCAGTAATCTTAAATACTTCTTTAACTCGATCTTTCATCAACATTTGATGAGTTATAACATTTTGTTGTGTTTGAACCATCTTAATTTTATATGCAAAAAATAAACCAATTAAAGATACAATTGCACTGATCCAAAATAGAGATTTATATTCGAAGAACTCAGCAAGATAACCACTTATTCCCATGCTGATAAATTGAATAATAACAGTTACAAATTGGAGTATTGCCATTGATTTTGTACTTTGATTTATACCGAAGTAATAAGAATATAAAATAGTTGCCATTACCCACATCGAAGCTGTTATTCCCGCAAATAAACGTGCTATTAATATTAAGATAAATGAACTATAAAATATTAAAATTAAACTACTAATAAAAGCTAGAATAAAGCCTTGTAATAACAAACTTTTTCGAAGTTTAAAATTGTTGTCAGATAGTAATCCTAAAGGGAAGCGCAATAATATTTGGGTTATTCCGTAACTTCCTAAAATAATGCCAATCAAAAAATAAGAGAATCCTATTTTTTCTAAATAAACACTAAATACCGGGATATAAATATAAATAGAAAACCAGAAAAAAACTACTGTTGCAATAAACACAAAATGATGCCCAATAGAAATATTTTTATTAACAACTACAACCTCTTTTAATTGTGTCAAACTTTCACTTCCCTTAATATAAATCATCATAAATCAGAGTAAAAAACGTATGGCTGACCCACAATGTAAACATTGTGGGCAACCTATTTAGTGTTTTGTTTCACTTAATCTTTATTTGGTATGTTTTTTACTTTTCTAAATTTACAACAACTGTTACAGTATTTACTAATTCCTGAATAGCAAATTCCGGCCCTTCTTTACCTATTCCACTTTCCTTCACACCGCCATATGGCATCTGGTCAACACGAAAACTTGATGTGTCATTAATGATTACCCCACCAACCTCTAGCAAATACGGGATTTTATATGATAATTCTAAGTTAGAAGTATAAATCCCCGCTTGTAAACCATATTTTGAGTCGTTTACCATTTTAATAGCTTCATCAATATCACTATAGGAAGTTACACTAACAACAGGGGCAAATGCTTCTTCATCAACTACTTTCATTCCTTTTTTCACATTCGTTAAGACTGTAGGATAGTAAATACTACCCGCTCGTTTTGCACCCGTTAAAACAACTGCTCCTTGATTTACAGCCTCATTAACCCATTCTTCAATTCTCTTAGCCTCCGATTCCTTAATCATTGGCCCCACATCTGTGTTGCTCTCTAATGGATCCCCTACTTTTAGTAATGAAATCTCATGTAAAAACTTTTCAAGAAACTTATCTTTTACCGACTCATGAACAAAAATGCGTTGGACTGATATACAAATTTGACCTGCATTAGCAAATGACATTTTAGCAAGTTTCTTAGCTGCATTATCTAAATTGGCATCATAATGAACAATTGTTGCTGAATTTGACCCCAATTCTAAAGTAGCTTTTCTTAAACCGATGGTATTTTGGATATGCTTACCAATATTAGGTGAACCAGTAAATGTATAATGTGCTATTCTTTTATCTTTTAAAAGTTGCTCACCTATTGTACTTCCACTACCGACAACGCACTGTACATACCCTTTTGGTACGCCTGCTTCTTTTAATATTTCACACAATTTAATCGTGGTTATCGGTGTATCTGATGCGGGTTTAATAATAACCGGATTACCAGCTGCTAAAGACGGACCTACTTTATGAACAACTAAATTTAACGGAAAGTTAAATGGAGTAATTGCTGCAACAACACCAATTGGTTTTTTGATAGTATAAATAAATCGATCCGGGACATTATAATTCGGAATAATTTGACCAACTAGTTTCTTTGCCTCATCCGCAGAAATTTTCAGGGTATTTATGGACCGATTAACTTCAACCCTTGCGTCTTTTATTGGTTTCCCTGCTTCAATTGAGATAATTTCTGCAATTTCATCTAAACGATTATTTAAAATTTCTGCTGCTTTCATTAAAACTGAATAACGTTCCTCTGGTGTAAATTCAACATTTTTATACGCAAATACTGCACTTTCAATAGCTTTGTTTACAATTTCCTGATTAGCTAATGAGATTGTCGAAAACAGCTCTCCAGTGTATTTATTATAAATTTTATGTGTTGATTCAGTATCTACCCATTGATCATTTATCAACAATTTTTCCTTTATAAGGCTACCTTGCATTACTTTAGCCCCCTCTGAAATAATAGTTAAGATTTTCTTTCTAACACTTTTTTAACAGCTTGAACAATATGATTTGGTGAAATTTCATATTTAACAAGCAATTGATCATTTGGTCCAGATTCGGAATTACGATCTTTAACACCAATACGTATCATTGGGATAGGTAACTCTTCTACTAAAACTTCCGCTACTGCACTTCCTAGACCACCATAAATACTATGTTCTTCCGCTGTTACAATCGCCCCTGTCGTTTCAGCTGCTCTAATAACCGCTTCCTTATCTAGTGGTTTAATTGACGGCATATGGACAACTGATACTGAAATACCGCTATTTTCTAAAATATCTGCCGCTTCAAGTGAACGGCTTGTTTGGGTCCCGGTACAAATGATAGTAGCATCTTTTCCATCCTTTAATGTTACAGATTTACCTAGTTCAAATTGATATTTTTCAGAGAAAATTACTGGATATGGATCTCTTGCTAAGCGAATATATACTGGTCCATCATATTGATAGGCAAATTCAATAATTTTTTCAGTTTCAACGCTATCAGCTGGGGCAAGTACAACCATATTAGCCAATGTTCGGAAAATGGCAATATCCTCCAATGATTGGTGTGTTTTTCCGGTCAACCCAGTTAACAGACCGCTATAAGCACCAATCATTTTAACATCTAATTTTGGCTGTGCGATTTGTACTTGAATTTGATCTAGTGCTCGTTTTGATAAAAATGCAGCAAATGTAACAGCCCATGGTTGTATACCCGTAGTAGCCAAACCAGCTGCAACACTTAACATATTTTGCTCTGCAATACCCATTTGTAGAAATTTTTGTGGATTTTTATGGGCGACTAAATCAATTTTTGTCGATGTTGCTAAATCACCATCCAAAACATAAACCTTTTCATCATTTTTTGATAACTCAAGCATTTTTTTTCCAAATACATCTCTCATGGAAATTTTCTCAGTAGAAATCATACTTTTCACTTTCATCCCCCCAATTGTTGAATAGCCTCAACATATTCCTGTTTTGTAGGTACTCTTGAATGCCACATATAATCATTTTCCATAAAAGAAACACCCTTTCCTTTAACGGTATTTGCTATGATAATCGTCGGTTTTCCTTTGATACTCCGAGCCTCATTAAATGCCTTTTTTATTTGCTCATGGTCATGACCATCAATTTCAATGACATACCATCCGAATGCTACCCATCTCTCTCTTGGATTGATTATTGGCTCTTGACGTAATTGATTTTCTCCATTCCATCCGAATTGTTGTAATTTATTGTAATCTAATATAACAACAAGGTTATCAAGTCCATATTTTGAAGCAATATCACTTGCCTCCCAAACTTGACCCTCTTGAGATTCACCATCACCAATCATGCAATACGTACGAAAAGATTTATTTTGTAGTTTTGCACCCAATGCTATTCCAACAGCGGCTGAAATTCCTTGACCTAGAGAACCTGTAGACATATCAAGTCCCGGTAATGCCTTCATATCCGGGTGTGCTTGAAGTCTTGAATCGATTGCATCGAAGGTTTTTAACTCTTCAATTGGAAAAAAACCTCTTAAAGCCAATACACTATAGAGAGCTACTGCAGAATGACCTTTTGACAATACAAATCGATCACGGTTTTCTGCAAGCGGATCTTCAGGGAAAATATTCAATTCATTGAAGTATAGATTGATTAAAAGATCAACAGCTGACATTGGTCCTCCAATATGTCCAGCTCCTGCATGATAAACAGTATCTATTACAAGTTTTCTTGCTTCAGTAGATTTCATCTGAAGCTCTTTTAAACTTAATTTAACCATGTTAAACCTCCCAAATTGCAGATTATAGTTAAGCGCTTAATCAAAATCAAAAAGTGTGAAATACTATATCCATGATTATTCTTAGGAAAAAATATATAAGTCCATTTGGTAATACCAGTATTTGTTTCAATATTAAATACTCACAATCCAAGAGTTTCTCAACAAATACTGGTATTATTTAATTTTACAAATCACAAACATTTTATAAGTTTATATAGAAATTTTTTTATCAAATTTAATAACTTCTCCTGTCTTAAATGATTCTGTTGCTGCCACTGCAATTTCTAAAGCCGCTTTCCCGTCAATTTCTGTACATAAAGGTGTTTCACCTTTTTGCAGACAATCAATAAAATGTATCATTTCAAGTAAATAGGCATCTTTAAAGCGTGATGGAAAGTCTTGAATTAAATCATGTGAACCTCCTTTTTTTGTATACAACTTTACATCCGTATTTCGCATCGATCCAATTTTTATTGCACCATCTGTTCCCAGAACTTCTCCACGAATATCATATGCATAAGGTGCGACACGCATTGTTTCAACATCGCCGGCTGAACCATCTTCAAACGTTAGATAAGTAAGACCTTGATCCACATCATTGTACTTTTCCATGAATGAATTCGACTCTAATAATATACTCCCCGTTGATTTTACAGAAGTTACTTCTTTTCCTATTAGATAACGAGCAATATCATAATCATGTATCGCTACATCAAGGAAAATACCACCACTATGCTTAATAAATTCTTCGTGTGGCACATTTCCGTCTCTACTTACAGCCTTGAAATAAAGAGGAGTACCTATATCTCCCGCATCAATCCGTCTTTTTGCTTCTGCATAGGCTGGATCAAATCTCCTCATAAAACCAACTTGGCAAATTACATTATTATCTTTGATTACATCGATGACTTTATCAGCATCAGATAATTCTTGAGTAATTGGTTTTTCTACGAAAATATGTTTTTTATTTTCTGATGCCCTGATAATCATTTCAGCATGAGTACTTGTTGGTGTAACAATAACAATTGCATCAATTGTATCATCATAAAATGCATCATTCGGATTTTGTGACCAATTTTTCACCCCCAGCTCCCTCGCAACCTGTTCAGCTCTTCCTTCTAATGGATCAATTACCGTCACTAATTCTGCACCTTTTACTTTAAAAGCTAGATTTTCAGCATGCCAATATCCTAATCTTCCTAATCCTAAGACAGCACAACGAATCGGTCTACTCATTTTTATCATCCCCTTTAGATGCAAGTCTAAAAAATATGATTAACTATCGTGAACCATGTTTTCTAGCTTAATATTTGCTATCGTTTTTTCAATATAGGCTATAGATTTTTTGGCGTATTCATAAGGATTATATTTCAAAGGATCTTGCTCACCTTCAATTAGTGTCCAGCCTTTATATTGTTTTTCTAATAAAATTTTAAATATTGGTTTAAAATCAAGACAACCATCACCTGGAACAGTAAACAATCCGCTTCGAATCGATTTTCGTATACTATATCTTTCTAATCTTGCTTTATCTAAAACATCTTGTCTTACATCTTTTAAATGAATATACTTAATTCGGTCGTAGTATTTCACCAACAAGGTGACTGGATCATTTCCGCCATAATAACCATGACCTGTATCATATAGTAAAAAAACATAATTCTCATCTGTCATTTCCATTAAACGATCAATCTCCTCTGGCTGTTCGACTACTGTTCCTGCATGATGATGGTATACTAGATACATCCCGTTTTCCCTACAAATTCTCCCTGCTTCGTTTAATCCCTCAGCTAAGTACTTCCAACCATCGTCATCGAGAGGAACAACAGATGTTTCATCTATACCTCTTCTCGGATCTTGGTTTAGCATCGATCCACCTATTTCAGCTGTACTCACAACTTCACAACCAAAATTTTTGAGAAATTCAACATGTTTTTTATACGCTTCTAATTCTTCTTCATGATTTTCTTTAACTGAGAAAAATACTGACTTCCATTGAGTTGTTAACTGAAGTTGATATTTTGCAAGTGCTTTTTTTAACTCTACTGGATCACTTGGGAATTTTCGGCTAACTTCAGTCCCCTTTAATCCTAATTTAGAGATTTCACTCATCACTTGTTCATAAGTATAGAAATCTCCATGTTCCAATACATCTTCACCTACCCAATTAATTGGGTGGATACCAATTTTAAAAGGTAACTTCGAAAGTGTCATGGTTACTCCTCCATCGCGGCTTTATTTTCGTAATTTTCACTTGCTTTTTGATAATAACCATTCATGATCTCTATCATTTGTAAACTTCCATTCTCTTACAGGACCAGCCATCACGTTCAGATAGTAAAGGTCGTATCCAGGAGGATTTGAAACAGGATGATACCCTTTTGGTACGATTACAAGATCCCCATCTCTGACAACAATCGCTTCATCCAATGACCGATTATCCGTATATACCCTTTGAATTGCAAAACCACTATCGGCAGGATTCGTTTTAAAATAATAGGTTTCCTCTAAATATGCTTCATGTGGAAGATTATCTTCATCATGTTTATGTGGCGGATAACTAGACCAGTTTCCATCAGGAGTAAATACTTCGAAAATGAATAAGCTGTCGGCAGGTTTATCACCAGGTAAAATATTATGAATTTCTCTTTCTAGATGGCCATAGCCACGTTTTAAAACCTCAACATCCTCTGGTCGAATTAATCTAGATTCATAGGTTCCTTTACTAGGAGCCGTACAAACTGCAATTTCCAAGTCCGTTAAGGCTTCCAATCTAATCACATCATCACTTGAAACATAAATTGTATATGCAGCTGTTTTATCAAATACACTCATTCTTTGACCGATATTTTTCCATGTTTGATTTTTTGTTACGGCATTCGCCTTACCTGATAACAATACTACTGCCATCTCTAATTCGTGTGATTCTTTCTCAAAAGTCTTCCCTTGTTCAACCTTATAAACTTCAAAACCGACATATTTCCATCCAGCAGATTCAGGTGTTAATTTAATAACATTTCCATCAAGATCAGGATTTTTCTTAGGTCTAATTAGTAATTCAGACATGTTTAATCCTCCTAAATGTATCCTTTTCTCACAATTTTTGGTAGAGCACTCGCCAATTATATGGAAAGTGCTCTAAATTTTCAATTTATTTTTAATATCTTTCTCCCTTATTAATACTTTCTTGCTTGATCCACTTTTTGTTCCATCTCCTCAAATGCTTTAGCGACCTTCTCACTTTTCGTAACCTCTGCAACTCCAAGTCTCCACCATGATTCATAACTTGGCACATTACTTGGTAGTGTCTTAACATGAATCAATGTACTAACTTCGGATTGTTTAGCTTTCTCTAATGCTGCGCGCAGCTCTTCTACTGTGTTGGCTGTATAACCATTAGCCCCGAGACTTCTTGCGTTTGCTGCAAAGTCAATTTCTAAATAATCTCCTGAAAGAAGATTCGTTTTTTCATCGCGGTATCTGAATTCATTTCCAAACCCTTCACTACCCTGGCCTACCTGCAATCCATGAATACATTGGTAACCATGGTTATCGAATAAGATAATATTAATTTTTTTCTTTTCCTGTATACTTGTTACTAACTCTGAATGCAACATTAAATAACTTCCATCACCAACAAGTGCGTATACTTCTTTATCAGGTTCAGCCATTTTTACACCTAGTGCACCTTGAACCTCATATCCCATACAAGAGAAACCGTATTCCATATGATATGTTTTTGGTTTCTTACTTCTCCATAACTTTAGAAGATCTCCTGGCAAACTACCAGCTGCACATGTAATAATATCTGTATCATCTAAAAATCTATTAAGTTCACCAATCACTTGAGACTGAGTTAATCCATCTTCACTTGCAAGATTATGCAATCGCTCAACTTCTTTATCCCAATCTTCTTTTAAATTTTTCAATGTAGTAGGATCATAACTAGTTTGATAGTTTATGTTTTTTAATCTTTCTAATAATTCCCTCAATGCTAGTTTCGCATCCGCTACAAGCATGTGGGATTCCATTTTCATAGCATCGAAAGTGCTTACATTAATGTTTAAAAATTCAACTTCTGGATTTTCAAATGCAACTTTAGATGATGTAGAAAAGTCAGTTAATCTTGAACCAATTGCAATAATCAAATCAGCGTCTCTTGCAAGGAGGTTCGATGCTTTAGAGCCATTTACCCCTACTCCGCCCATATATAATGGATGGTCCCATGGGATTGCACTTTTTCCTGCTTGTGTTTCACTGATAGGAATTTGAAACTCTTCAGCAAATACTTTTAGTTCTTCGGTTGCGAATGAATAATGTACGCCACCACCTGCAATGATTAATGGTTTCTTTTTACCTCTGATTAAATCTACTGCACGGTTAATCGCTGCCTTAGAAGGAATTCTTCTTTCAATACGATGTACCCGCTTTCTAAAGAACTCAACAGGATAATCATATGCTTCTGTTTGAACATCTTGGGGTAAAGATAATGTAACTGCACCTGTATCTTCTGGATCTGTTAGAACACGCATTGCATTTAATGCTGCAGTCATTAATTGTTCAGGTCTTGAAATTCGATCCCAATATTTACTCACAGCTTTAAATGCGTCGTTTGCTGAAATCGTATAATTTGTCGGATCTTCTATTTGTTGTAAAACTGGATCTGGCTGACGTGTTGCAAAAATATCACTTGGTAAAAGTAATACTGGAATTCTATTCACTGTTGCTGTACCAGCTGCTGTTACCATGTTTAATGCTCCCGGACCAATTGAAGTTGTACAAGCATAAATTTCTAAACGATTTTTTTGTTTTGCATATGCAATTGCCGAATGCACCATTCCTTGTTCATTTTTCCCTTGAATATATTGCAATTCTCCAGGTTGGTTTTCCAATGCTTCTGCTAAACCGGTAGCATTCCCATGACCGAATATTCCGAAAACTCCTTTTACAAACTTCCTTTCTTCACCATCAATTTCAATAAACTGATTATCTAAAAACTTAACTAGAGCTTGTGCCATCGTTAAACGAATGGTCTTTTGGCTTTCTAATTTTGGTTCTTTGTACTGAGTCATTTCCATAAATAATCCTCTCCTTTTTATAGATTATAGTTTAACTTCTTTTTTCGTTTGATATGATTTTGTTGCTGCAATAGCAATTTCTAATGCTTTTTTACCATCTACTTCATCAACTATCGGTTTTTCGTTGTTTTGTACACATTCTATAAAATGTTTCAATTCTAAAATAAACCCTTCCTCATATCTAGTTTGAAAATTCGGTATGTTATCATGATAACTTTTTCCTTTTGTTAAAATAAGATTGTCATGATATTTTATTGAGCCTATTTGGATTGCCCCTTCTGTCCCAACTACTTCTCCCCTAATATCGTAACCGTAGAAAGCATTTCTACTTCCTTCTATACTAGCAGAGGCACCGTTAGTAAATTTAATAAATGATAGTGCTTGATCAGAATCACCATACTTATTCATAAAAGGATGGGCTAATACTTTTCCGAAAGATTGAATTGACTCAACTTCTTTTCCCAACAAATATCTTGCAATATCAAAATCATGAATACACAAATCAAGAAAAATCCCACCACTTGTGGCAATATAAATTTCTGGAGGAGAACCAGGGTCACGACTAACACCTTTATAATATAAAGGCTCACCAATGTCACCACTGTCTATTCTTTTTTTAGCTTCAGCGAAAGCAGGGTCAAATCGCCTTACAAATCCAACTTGACAGAATACATTGTTTTCTTGTACTGCTTTTATCACATCATCTGCTTCATCTAATGTTTCCGTGATTGGTTTATCAACAAATATATGTTTCTTATTTTTTGCTGCTTCTTTAATCAAAGAAGCATGTGTTTTTGTAGGTGTAACGATAATAACTGCGTCAATTTCAGGGTTTTCAAATACTTCATTTGGGTTATTAGTCCATTTTGGGATATCCAGTTCCCTTGCTACTCTCTCTGCATTCCCAATCCTGGATGCAACTACATAAGTAACTTCTGCTTCAGGAATTTGGGTAACTAGATTTTTGGCATGATAATAACCTAGTCGCCCTACACCGAGAACTGCACATCTAACTTTTCTACTCAATTCTGCACCTCCGATAATCTTAAGGAACAATTGAATAATTCTTTGTTAAGCGCTTAACCAAAATTTATATTACCCTTTTATAAATCGGTAGTCCGTTATTCATTGGTAAAACCATTTCACCTTGTATAATTGGCATAGCATAATTTTTATATTGCTCTGTCATAATATTATTCTTTTGATCATACCAAGATAGTGGCACAGTGAATTCTTTCCCAGCGACACTTTTTAATTCAATTTTATCGAAGTTTATTTTATATTTTTTAGTGTAAAGTTCTCTTTGTAAGCACACCATATACCCACTTACTTCATCTAAAATAAGTGAGACTGCATTTTTACCTAAACCATACGCTTCATCTAAATCTGTTTTTGAAGCTAATGCCATGTTGCTCCTTTGCCATACACTTGGTGTTACATATTTTGATTTAACACCTGTATTCACTTCAATTTTCTCTTTCAAAAATGAGGACACGCCACCTAATTTGGGTCTCCCTAACGGATCAAATTCATTATTATCATTAATTAATTTTCCTTTTGTATTTCTTATCCCTTCTGAGACAACTAAAATTGTATTTAAGTTTTCTCTTTTTGCATCCATAACTTTTTCATAACACTCTTCTAAATCAAAGGGTGATTCTGGAATGAAAATTAACAACCTACTGCGTATACCAATTAAGTCCTCTGCAAGTAACAAGCAGCTGCAAGCCATCCTGTATTTCTTCCCATTGTTTCAATAATAGTGACACCATTACTCTCTGGATAACTTCCCATATCCATGTTTACATCGACAATCGAAGTTGCCAAAAACTTTGCTGTACTCCCATAACCCGGCGAATGGTCTGTTCCCAATAAATCATTATCAACCGAATTAGGTATTCCAACAACTATTAATTCATAGCCTACTGCTTTTGCATATTCATGTATTTTTTCAGCAACGTACATGGAGCCGTTTCCACCAATATAGAAAAAATATCTTATATCATATTTTTTAAAATTATCTAGGATTTTTTCTAAATCATCGGTGGATAGCTTATATCTCCATGTACCCAATGCTGCCCCTGGAGTCCAACGAAGCATGTATCTTTCTTTTTGAGACAAATTACTTAATGAAATAAATTTACTTTTTACCAACCCATAAAGACCACCAACTGAACCATATATTTTTTTATTAAATGATACATCTATTAATCCCTCAATAATTCCAACTAGTGAACTGTTAATAACTGCAGTTGGCCCACCAGATTGGGCAATCAAACAGTTTCCATTCAATTTTTTGTCCTCCTATTTAAGATTAAGCGCTTAAACGGATGTTTGGGTATATTTTATTTTAATTTAACTGAATTGTCAATAAAATTATAATTTTTTTATTTATCGATTATTTGTTTTGTTGATTTTGTTGATTTTCTTTCAACTAGAGTAGGTGTTAGTGTAAGGCGAATTGGTTCATTTCGTTCTCCCTTAATTATTGAAACCATTAAATCCATTACTTCTTGGCCCATTTTTTCAAATGGTTGTGCAATCGTTGTTAATGGAGGGTCAACAATTGTAGCAATAATGGTATTATCAAAGCCTATAACTGAAATGTCATTTGGTACATCAAGATTATTTTCTTTTGCTCCTTTTATCGCACCAATTGCTAACAAATCATTACAAGCGAAAATTGCTGTTGGAATGTCGTTACTTTTAATATAATTTTCTATTACAGCTTTTCCAGACTCAATATAATTCTGTTGGATATTTTGTATTAATTGAAAATCTCTTCTAAATTCAATTCCTTTCTCTTCCAAAGCATATTTAAAACCACGAACCCTTTCTCGATTGCTCCAAAGATCTAATGCAATTACGCCTATATTTTTATGACCCAAATCAATTAGATGAGAGGCTGCAATATATCCTCCAGTAAAATCATCTATTGCAACTGCATTTACTGAAAACATAGGAAAATCACGAGCAACAATCGAAACAGGGAATTCTTCATTTATTAATTCTTCAACTGGTTCCAAATTTTCAAAACCGGAAGCCAATATAAAACCATCAACTTGCTTCTGTTTCAAAAGTGATAAATATTTTCTTTCACTCTCAGTTTTGTAATCTGTACTACAAATAATTAAGTTATACCCCAGTTCTTGACCTCTATCTTCTATACTCCTTGCTAACTCTGCGAAGAATGGATTCGCTAAATCAGGTATAAGTAAACCAACTGTTTTAGTTTCTTTTCCCATTAATGCAGAAGCAATTAAGTTGGGCTGGTAATTAAGAGACTCCATTGCCTCATATACCTTCTTTTTTGTTTTTTCACTTATTCGGCCTTTATTATTTATTACATTTGAAACAGTTGCTATTGATACTTTTGCTTTTCTAGCAACATCATATATAGTTACTTTCACGCCTTTACTCTCCTATGTTATATTTTTTAGTAAAAAGAAATATCCTATATTGTAATAGATTTGCAATTAAAATATTAACTTGTAATTATCAGAACTGACGAGTTTATAAATTAACCTTATATATTTAATAATTATTATCCATTCAAAAAAAATCCCTATCTTTTTTATAGTACTTTCTTTTAGGACAAGTGATAAATTACGTAAGTTCATATTAGCTTTCAAAAACTCCTGTCTCATTCTCGCCACTATATTTTTCGGAAATATTAAAATCATTTAAACACAAATAGTATCTAATTTAATTGGCTTTCCTGATTTAAAAGATAGTTTTGCAGCTTCGGCAATTAATTCAGCTTGTAACCCATCGTTACTATTACATAAAACAGGAGTATCTTTAAGAATTGATTGTACAAATGCATTTGCTTCTATTATATAAGCATCTTTGTAACGTTCAAGGAAAAAATATTTTAACTTATCTTTGTATACACCTGTTTCAGTACTAATTTCAACATTAGTTTCACGTTCATTATCAGCAACGATACATCCTTTCGACCCAAAAACTTCAACTCGCTGATCGTAACCATAAACAGCTTTTCTACTATTATCAATGACTCCTAGCGCTCCATTTGCAAACTTTAATATAGTCACTGCTGTATCAATATCTCCTGCATCCGCTATCTCGGAATCAATTAAATTCATTCCATGCGCACTTACTTCAATGACTTCGCTACCAGTTATAAATCTTGCCATATCAAAATCGTGAATACTCATATCCATAAATAAGCCGCCAGAACTTTTAATATAATCAATCGGTGGGGGTGCAGGATCACGTGAAGTGATTTTCAAAATATGCACATCACCAATTAAACCTTCATTAACTTTTTCTCTAATCTTTGAGAAATTCCGGTCGAATCTTCGGTTAAATCCAACCTGGAATTTTATTCCAAAGCGGTTTACATATTCAATTACCTCTTTTGTATCTTGAATTGAAAAACTTATCGGTTTTTCACAAAAAATATGTTTCCCTCTAACAGCCGCTTCACGGATAATTGGGATATGCATATCTGTTGGTGTACATATGAAAATTGCATCAATTTCAGAATCACTAATAACCTTTTCATAGTCTACGACAACATTGTTAACTCCTATTTGTGATGCCCACTCGCGAATATTATCAGCATAAAGATCAGATATTGTTTTTACTCTAACTTCTGGGTTCCCAATAAGGTTTGTTGCATGTAATTTCCCAATTCTACCGGCACCAATAATTCCTATTGTAACTTTACTCATATTCACACCTACCATTACATATTTATTATTAACTCAACTTTCGCACACAGAAATATTTAAGCATTGCTTGATATAATTAGGTATAGTGGCCAACCATTTATTCATTTGATTTTTAAAGATGTCCATGTTCAAAGAAACCTCAGCTTCCGCCAAAGTTTGGAAAAGGTCAATAAGTGATTGAAGGGCAGTAATAAAATCTATGTCTTTTACATCTTCGCAAAGGATGTAAAAAAGGTTGCCAATCGTCTTAGGATCCTCCTCTTTTCGCA
>Ga0207865_101746_pt1 | contig 14912 bp, 11 predicted proteins | sample HigsolmetaAR204D_FD_184836 | JGI IMG/M metagenome (GOLD analysis project Ga0207865, IMG submission 184836) | Ionic liquid and high solid enriched microbial communities from the Joint BioEnergy Institute, USA - AR20-4-D (SPAdes) (version 2) ...
AAGCTGCTGTATACGAACCGGAGCCGCCGCCCCGATATGGAGGAGCGTTACGGAGCGGTGTATGCGCCATTGGAAGAGCTGCTGCGGAAATCCGACTTCGTCATTATGATGACTCCGCTGACGCCGGAGACGACGCGAATGATTCGGCGGGAGCATTTTGCGATGATGAAGCCGTCGGCCTTCTTCATCAACGCCTCGCGCGGCCCGACGGTCGACGAGGAGGCGCTGATCGAGGCGCTGCGCAGCGGCGCGATTCGCGGCGCCGGACTGGACGTGTTCGAGGTGGAGCCGGTGCAGCCGGACAACCCGCTCTTGTCCATGGACAACGTCGTGACGCTGCCGCATATCGGTTCCGCCACCGAGAAGACGCGCCTGGATATGGCCATGCTGGCCGCCCGCAACCTGGTCGCGGTGTTGACCGGCAGCGGCGAGGCATATGTCGTTAAGGAGCTGCAAGGCTTGACGGTCGGCCGCTGATTAAACGGGCAGCGGCGGAACGTGTACATAACCGCCTGTGGCGGCTTGCGCGCAAGGAAGCGCCCCGGCTTCATCGGGAAGCCGGGGCGCCGCTGTTTCTACACCGCGCGAGCGACATAATCGCCTTCGATATCTGCAACGAGCGGCGAAGGCGCATCGCCGTAATACAGCTTGAGCGAGTGAAGCGCGCGCGTGCAGCCGACATACAGCAGCTTGGCCGCATGCGGCGTGGCGGGATAAGCGTCCGGATCGGCGTCGACGATCAGGGCGGTATCGAACTCCAGCACTTTGGCCAGGTACACGGGCATGATGGAGACGCCGCCCTCGTACTGCTGCTGTCCCGGCACGATCAGGTTCGCCTCGCAGCCGGCCTTGGCCAAGGCGGCATGCAGCTCGCGGCAGCGCGCTTCCGTGCGGCAAAGCACGGCCAGCGTCCCCGCCTGCTCGCCGCCCGCGCGGTGAGCCGCGATCTCGCCGGCCAGCTTCGCCGCAAGCGCCGCGCCGCCCGCGCGAACAAGCTCGACCGGCGCTCCGCTGCGGAACACCGGCACCGCCGGCTCCGGCGGATCGGCCATCCCGCGCTGCAGCACGCCGTTCGCGAAACGGATAATCTCCATCGTTGAGCGGTAGCTGCGGCTCAGCGTATAGTAGCCGCGCTGCTCCTCGGGGAATAGCTCGAGCATTTCGTCCCAACGGTGCACGCCCTGATAGGCGTGAATGCCCTGGGCCAGATCGCCGAGGATCGTAAACGAGCCGCTTCGCGTATGCTGCATGAGCAGCGCGATCTGAAGCGGGGAGTAATCCTGCGCTTCGTCGATGACCGTATGATCGAACCGCAGTTGCCCGTCAATGCCGTAAAAGCGGTTGCGGATATGGATCAGCGGAGCCAGATCCTCGGGCTGCACCCGTTTTTTCCTGGCGAGCGCTTCGGTTTCGCGCCGCAGCTTGTCCGGGACGAGCGGTCCGTTCATGGCTTCGCCGGCCGCAAAGGACGGACCTTCCTCGCGGAACAGCTCCCGGTACCAGGCGAAAGGCGTATACGCCGTCCAACGCTTCGCGTACTCGCGCAGACGCTGCGAGCCCTGCTTCTTACGCTCCTTGCGAATGCGGGGATCGCGGAATTGATCCAGCTCCATCTCCAACCATCGCTTGATGCGGGCAAGCACCCGATCGCGCCGTTTCATCACGGGCTCATGCTTATACTCTGTATGATACCAGTGGCGAATCGTCGCTCGCTTCAGCTCCGCTCCCGGCCACGGAACGAAATCGGCCTCAGGAACGGCGGCAGCTTCGTAGGCGTCAAGCAGCGCGTCCAGCGAGTGCATGAAGCGGATCGAGCCCTTGATGCGCCCCGGCGCCTCGCTGAAGTCGGCGTCCGCGGCGCTGTCGGGCCGATCGAACCACTGCTTCAGCCGCTCCGCCGGATCGGCCAAGGCGACCTCGTGCACGAGCAGCTCAAGCGCCCAGTCGGCGAACGTCGTCTGCTGAATGTGGCCGACGCCCAGCTCGGGCAGCACGCCGGAAATATAATCGAGGAACATCCGGTTCGGCGCGAAAATGATGATTTTCTCCGCCCTCATCTGTTCGCGGTATTGGTAGAGCAGGTAGGCGATGCGGTGCAGGGCGACGGTCGTTTTGCCGCTTCCCGCCACCCCCTGGACGACCAGCGCCTCGCTGCGGCCGGAGCGAATGATGGCGTCCTGCTCCGCCTGGATGGTCGAGACGATGTCGCGCAGCCGGTTGTCCTTGTTCTCGCCAAGACGATGCAGCAGGAATTCGTCGCTTACCGCAAGCTGATCCCCGTTCCGGTCATACGTATCCACGACCCGCTGCAGCGCATAATTGCGGACGACCAGGTTGCGCTTCAGGTGGACCGTCCCTTCGATCGGGCCGTCCAGCGATTCGTAACGGGCGGGAGCGGTGCCGCCGGTGAACGAGTAGAACAGGCTGGCGACCGGCGCCCGCCAATCGATCACAAGAAGCTCGGTGGAATCCTCCTTCTCCACACCGAGCTTGCCGATGTACAAGGGAATGGGAGCGTCATGGCCCGCTTCCTGAAAATCAAGCCGCCCGAAATACGGCTCCGGCATCGCCTGCTTCAGATTGCGCCGCTTCGCTTCGCGGATCGATTCGAGCACCTGCTCCGTCGGGTTGTCGCCGGTATACCGCGGGATGGCGAGCAGTTGCTCGAGCTGCCGCTTCATTTCGTCCAACGTCTGCTTCAGCCGCTTGTTTTCTTCCGGAAAAGCGCTGTGCTTAGCGGGTTCCAAGGTGAAATTACCTCCATTTCCTATATTTCCGACACAGAAGGATTTACTACTCTACCACAAAAAGGGTCAATTGGCAAGCGGTTTCAACCGCATTTGGCAGCCGCCCCCGGCTACAGCCGCAAGCTGACTTTTCGATTGACAATAGACCAAGCCGAAGAAAATAATTTACTTAAAAGTAAGCAGCTGCAAATATAAAGCGGTTTCATACTCCAGGGAGGTGCCCATGACATGTATAGCGTCATGCTGGTCGATGATGAGCAGTTCGCCAGAAAAGGTCTTCGCGCGCTGATCGATTGGCGCGCATGCGGCCTCGAGGTGACCGAGGAAGCGGACAACGGCGAAGATGCGCTGCTGCTGATCAAGGACAAGAAGCCGGATATCGTCATCACGGATATACGCATGCCGGTGCTGGACGGTTTGGAGTTAATCCGGGCGGTCAACGAACAGAGCAAGGGGGAGGCTCCGGCATTCATTATTATAAGCGGTTACAACGATTTCAAGTATGCGCAGCAGGCGGTCAGATACGGGGTGCACGACTTCATCCTCAAGCCGATCGATCAGGAGGAGATGACGCGCACGTTGATCGGGCTTCATCAGAAGCTGAGCGCAGACAAGTCTCTGAAAGAACGGAATGAAGAGCTGCTGATCAGCTCCGTCATTGAAATGCTGATTATGGGTGAAGCGAGCGATGAGAAAATTGCGGAATGGGAGCAGCGGCTGCCCAAGGCGAGCGGGTATCGCTATTTGTTCGTCGAGCTGAACGACGTTCATCCCTGGATGCATCCAGCGGATTCGCTCGCCGCTCATGACGCTTATGAATTCAAGCCATATACGCAAACGATTCTCCGGCAGTTAATCCCGGAGTTCAGGCATATGCTCCTTCACGAGCATCGAGGACGTCTCGGCATGATCGTATCGGATGCGCTGCTGTCCCGTTATGACGGGGACATTGCTTCCTTTATGCAGACGCTGCGCGGCCGGCTCACGCAAAAATTCGGCAATCGGGTATTCGTCTATGCCGGCATGCAGGTTGAGCGGCTGTCGCAGGTGCATGAATCGTTCCGGACGGCGAAGGAGGCTCTGTCGTACAAATATGTGCATGACGAGACGAAGACGATCGTCTATCAAGACCTATGCGATCGCCCGCTGCAATTTATCGAGGCAGACCGCGCCATCCGGCAGACGCTGCTCGAACAGCTGGAGGAAAATAAAACCGATGAAATCCGCTTGACGGTCGAGCGGCTGTTTGACGAATTTCGCAGCAACTATTTCGCGCCGGAAGCGATCAAGATGAATATTCACCAAATCGCCACAGCAGTAGCCAAAATGATCAAAGAGATGGGGGGCGACGAGCGCGAGCTAATCTCGTATGAAGCGATCATCTCCTGGCATGATCTGAATGTCAGCTTGAGCGAGCTGAAACGGTTGTTGACGAATTTTGTCGTGGACAGCAGCCAGCTTCTGAAGCAGCTGCGCAAAGAATGCGCCAAGGGCGGCATTCACCGGATCAAACAATATATTGAAGCCCATTTTCATAAAAATATCAGCCTAAAGAGCATCGCTGCCGAATTTTACATGAATCCGGTATATCTCGGTCAGCTGTTCAAGAAGCATTACGGCATGTACTTTAATGACTATTTGCTCCGTCTTCGCGTGAATGAAGCGAAGAAGCTGCTGCGCCAGACCGATCTGCGCATCTATGAAATCGCGGAGAAGGTCGGGTTCAGCAATGCCGAATATTTTGTTACCCAATTCGAGAAGACGGAGCAAATGACGCCGAGCGAATATCGAAGCAAGCTGCTGCAGTAACGCCGCATACGCCGCCGCATGAAGGCAATAGGCCGCTGCCTTGCCGCGAAAACCGCGCGCCGGGAGCCAGCGGACGGCAGTGCGTTGCCGTTGGCCGCAACGTGGCGGCAGCCTTCGGGAAAGGGGTCGAACGATGAGGTGGAGCTTGAATAATATTCGCTTGAGAAACAAGATGCTGATCGTCTATTTCTTGTCTGTCTTTTTGCCGATTTTGCTGACGAACGCCATCTTCTATCAAGTGACGACGGATAATGTGAAGCAGCAGCGGCGGCAAGACATTATGCGGGCGCTGGAACAGATCAGCAACGAATTTCAGACGGAGATCGAGGATGCGATCAGCGTCTCGTCCGTTTTTTATTCGGACTATAACTTGAATGCTGTGCTGGAGAGCGATTACGAGAAGCTGTCCGACTATATTGAAGATTACAACACGTTTATTCGCCGCATTTTGAACAGCTACACCCCTGTCTACACCTCCGTGCAAAGCATCGTCATATACGTTGACAATCCGACGATCATTCGCTCCAGCGGCCTCGAACATTTGACAGACGAAGTGCGCGGCAAAGACTGGTACCGGAGATTGCAGGAGACGCCTTCCCCGTATCCGCTCGTGATGCGGACAGGCGAGGGCGGCTTGCGCGACACGTTCAGCGTCATTCGCAGAATGGACCATTACCGGACCTACCGGGCGAAGGAAAAAATACTGAAGATCGACATGAAGCTCTCTGAAATCAATCAAATATTCGGCAACCTGAATTTGTCGGGATACCTGTACATGGTTGATGAACGCGGATTAATCGAATACTCGACGAATCCGGACATCGCTTGGCAGAGGCAGCATGTCTACTATCAGGATGTGCCGCACTTAGGCGATACCATCCAATTCGAGGTGGACAATCCCGCCAATTATCTGGCCGGCTGGCGCATCATCGGAACGATCAACGAGCAGGAAGTGTTCGGGCAAGTGCGGCAGTCCCGCAGCTTCATCGTCTTGCTTGCGGCGATCAACGTGCTGTTCGCCACGATTGTCATCGCCTGGATCACCCGCTCGATCAACGTGCGCTTGATTCGGTTATTCCGCCACATGAAAAAAGTAAAAAATCAGCACTTCGTTCCGATCAAGGACGAGGAATATACGGATGAGATCGGTCAGCTGACGAAAGAATTCAACCGGATGACGCTGCGCATCAAAAACTTGATCAACGATGTGTACGTCCGCGATTTGCAGAAGAAGGAGCTGGAGCTGCAGCAGCGTAACGCCCAGCTGAATGCGCTGCAAAGTCAGATCAACCCGCATTTCCTGTTCAATGCGCTGGAGACGATCCGCATGCGCAGCATCATGAAGGATGAGCAGGAGACAGCCCAGATCATTCATAATATGGCTAAAATGCTGCGCAATTCGTTTACGTGGACGAGCGATTTCGTAACGGTGCGGCAGGAGCTGGAGCTGATCCGCTGCTTCCTGGAGATTCAGCTGTACCGCTTCAGCGACAAGCTTCAATATCGCATCGATGTCGACGAGCATGCTTTGCAATGTCTGATCCCGAAAATGTCGTTTTTGCCATTCGTCGAAAACGCCAGCATTCACGGCATTGAAGCTGCCAAGCAAGGCGGCATGATCGATCTGCGCATTGCCAAAGCGGAGGATAAGCTCGTGTTCGTGCTGCGGGATAACGGCATCGGCATGTCTCCGGAAACGCGGCAGACATTGCTTGGCTATCTGCATCGCGATCATGAGATGGGCGAGCGGATCGGCGTGCAAAATGTGGTGTATCGGCTAAAGCTGTACTATCCGGATCGCTTTCGGTTCCATATTCAGAGCGAGCCGAATCGGGGCACAACGGTTCAGATCGAAATACCTGCACAGGAAAATGCAGTATAGCTCTGCACGGCAGAAGCTTCAGCGCGGTTTGGCCAGAGTACTTGAGTACGGCATGTTCCGGAGAGAACTCCTATAATTTTTAAAGTCTATTCTTTAGTTTATCGGGTAAACAAAGTATCGCGGCCATTTTATGATAAAGGTGTCATTCGAATATCGGTGGAAAGGGGTAACAGCTTTCATGTCCAAGAGAATAATGGCACTTATCGGTATGGCTGTATTACTGATGGCCTGCTTGCTCGCGGCCTGCACAGGCGACAGCGGCACTTCCGGGAGCGCCGGCCATAGCGGCAGCGACGGCGGAGCAGCCACACAGCCCGTAACGTTCAAGTACTTTAACTTTCAGAACCGCGCGCAGGATAAGATGGCCAGCGAGACGACCATCGGCAAAATTTTGCAGGAGCAGACGGGAGTGGACTTTAAGATCGAGTACCTCGTCGGCGATGCGGAGACCAAATCCGGCGTCATGATGGCAGGCGGCGATTACCCGGACGTCATCGCGCTGGACGGTCAATACGAGAAGTTTCTGGATGCGGGCGCTTTGATTCCGTTGGATGATCTGATCGAACAGCACGGCCCGAATATCAAGCGCGTGTACGGCCCTTACTTCGACCAGATGCGTCACACGGACGGGAAGATTTATATATTGCCTTACTCGGCCAACCAAGGCTATGTGCCGGACCCGACGATCGGCCAGGGCGCCTTCTGGATTCAACGTTCCGTGCTGAAGGAATTCGGCTATCCGGTGATCAAGACGTTGGACCAGTACTTTGACCTGATCAGGCGGTATATGGAGAAATATCCGACTCACGAAGGCACTGCCCGCATCGGATTCGCGATTTATGCGCCTACGGGCAACTTTTTCACCGTGACGAACGCGTCGAACCATCTGGCCGGATACCCGAACGACGGAGACGTCATGATCGATATGAAGACGCATGAAGCGAAGATGTACGCGGCTTCGGAATACGAGAGGCGCTGGCTGAAAGCGCTGAATGAGCTGAACGCCGAAAAATTGTTCGACCCGGAGTCATTCACGATGGACAAGGACCAATTTCTGGAGAAAATGACTTCCGGCCGCCTGCTCGGATACTTCGCATACGGCTGGCAAGTCGGCGAGGCGACCAATACGCTCAAAAATGCCGGCGTCGACGAATTGCGCTATGCGCCGCTGCCGGTTACGTTCGACGAGAGCATCAAGGACCAATACGTCGATCCGCCGAGCTTCGTCGCCAACCGCGGCGTCAGCATTTCGGTCAAGGCTCGAGATCCGGTGCGGATTATCCAATATTTTGACAATTTGCTCAAGGAAGAGAATCAAATTCTCGTGCAATGGGGCGAAGCGGGCGTAACCTATGAAATCGATGAGAAAGGCCGCTTCTACATGACGGAAGAGCAGCTGCGCAACCGCAACGACAACCAGTACAAGGAAAAATACGGCTGGATGGATTTTGAATACGGCTGGCCGCGCTATGGCAGCTCCTCCGTCCTCTCAAACGGCAATGCCTACGGCGTCGGCAGTCAACCGGAAATCGTTCAGATGGACTACACGGAAGGCGATAAGAAAATTTTGGAGGCTTATGGAGCCAAGACGTTCTCGGGATATTTCTCGCCGCCGGACGAACGCCCCTGGTATCCGGCATGGAGCTTCACGATCGAGCAGGGCTCGGATGAGCAGCTTCTGAAAAAGCAGGTGGAAGAGCTGCAGATGAAATATGTGACGCAAATCGTGCTTGCGAACCCGGGCAGCTTCGACAGCCTCTGGAATCAATATGTGGGGGAATTCAGCAAGCTGAATGTCGCCGGTTACGAGCGGTTCATGACCGAAGAGGTGAAGAAGCGTCTCTCGCGATGATGCGAATGGATTCAGCGGAAAGAGGTCGGGCTCGTTTTCCGGGCTCGCCTTTTTCTCGTTCGGCCCTGAACCTTCGCCGACGACTTCGTCGAATGATAAGAAATAAAGAAAGGAGTCATCGTCATGGCCCGGCCAACGAAAGATTTGCCCTTGAGTTCGACCGGACTTGCCGCGTCGAGCGAGAAGACGTTCCTTCAAAAGCTGCGCAATCAGAAAGCACTGCTTGTTATGTCGCTCCCTTTTTTGGTCTGGCTGTTCATCTTCAAATATATGCCGCTTTGGGGCTGGACGATGGCGTTTCAGGACTACAAGATCGCAAGAAGCTTCGCGGAGCAGCAATGGATTGGTCTTGCGACCTTCCGGAAAATGCTCACAGACGATTACTTCTGGCTCGTGCTGCGCAATACGATTGTCATGAGCTTCATTCAGATTGTGCTGGGCTTCGTTACGGCGATCACATTGGCCATCTTGTTGAATGAGTTGAGAAACCTCGTATTCAAACGGGTTGTACAGACGATCAGTTATTTGCCGCATTTTATCAGCTGGGTCGTGGCGGCGAATATCGTGACGACGGTGCTCGCTGCGGAAGGGATTGTCAATGAAGTGTTGCTGCGGCTGGGACTGCTCGATTCTCCGATATTATGGCTCTTGAAAGGCGAATATTTCTGGGGAATCTTCGGCGCAGCGATCACATGGAAGGAGCTCGGCTGGAATACGATTATTTATTTGGCCGCGATTACGATGATCGACCCGTCGCTGTATGAAGCTGCGGAAATGGACGGTGCGAGCCGGTGGCGGAAAATTTGGCACATCACCTTGCCGGGCATGCGTTCTGTAATCGTCATTCTGTTGATCATGAACCTCGGCTACATCATCGAGTCCGGATTCGAGCCGCAATATTTGCTGCGCAATGGGACGAACAAAGACTTTTCGGAAAACCTGGACATCTATGTGCTGGACTACGGGATGAAAATGGCCGATTACTCCTTGTCGACAGCGGCGAGCATGTTCAAGACGATCGTCAGCTTCATCTTCCTGTTCTCGGCCAACGCGATTGCGAAACGGCTCGGCGAAAGCCGCTTGTTCTAAGGAGGCAGATAAGCATGGCATGGAAAAAACGTTTCAGCCTGTTCGATACGATCAATATTGCGCTGATGCTGTGTCTGATTGTCGTCACTTTGTATCCGTTCCTCAACCTGCTCGCCGTCTCCCTGAACGATTCCGCCGATGCGATGCGCGGCGGGATCAAGCTGTGGCCGCGAGAATTCACCTTGGACAATTACGCTTATGTTTTCTCGTTTTCCAACGTCGGCCACGCTACGATGATCTCGGCGCTGCGCGCGCTCATCGGCACGGTGACCTCCGTCTTCTGCACCGCCATGCTGGCGTACACCGTATCGCGCAAGGAGTATGTGCTCAGAAAATTCGTCACGCTGGCGTTCATCATCACGATGTATATTAACGGCGGTCTGATCCCGACGTATCTGCTGATTCGCGATCTGAATCTGCTGAACAGCTTCTGGGTGTATATTTTGCCTGGCGTGATCAGCGTGTTCAATATGATCGTCATTCGCTCTTTCATTGAAGGCTTGCCCGAAGGCGTGATCGAATCGGCGAAGATCGACGGCGCGGGCGATTTCAGCGTCTTCTTCCGGATCATTCTGCCGCTGACCGTACCGGCCCTTGCCACCGTATCGCTGTTCGTGGCTGTCGGTCAATGGAACTCCTGGTTTGACGTGTTTCTGTATACGTCGTCCCGTCTGGATCTAAGCACCCTGCAGTATGAGCTGCAAAAAGTGCTGCATTCGACCAGCACCAATGCGGCGGCCACGGCCGCGGACGCGTTTGCGCAAGCCCAGGGCGGGGGCCCGAACGTAACGCCGACGACGATTCGCGCGACGATGACGATCGTGGCCAGCGTCCCGATCATCATGGTGTATCCGTTCCTGCAGAAATATTTTGTCAAGGGGATGACGCTTGGCGGTGTCAAAGAATAGGGAGCACATGTTCTCGAAGGACTCAATCATCAATAAAGCCTGAGTGATCCTAAACTTCACCAAGGAAATCTGCATCTAAATAATACAGGTATTTCCATTCCTTGTTGGATGCATCGGTGAAACAAACCGTCATTTATCATTTTCAGAACGATCCATTGGTGTCAGGTGAATATTTGTTCACGACAACGGACCATAGCCGGTTTGCCCAACTAAGCCAAGAACTGATCGGGAGAGAGAAGGCACTCACGAAAAGCGCCTTCTCCTAAAGGCTTCCGCGCCATTCGTCTTTGTTTGGAGCAGAAGGAGCTTTTCCGCATTCAACTGCGGGCATTGCTCCGTGCCAGTGTATACGGGCCGCTGCGAATGATGTTCCCGATGATTGCGACGCTGGAAAAATTTCGCATGGCCAAAGCGCTTGAGAAGCAAACTGCGCAGTGAACTCATAGACGCAGCCCAAGAGATGTCGTCCAGATCGAACGGCAGCCGTTACGCTTTATTTGCCTTTGACCGGAATTTGTTGTTGTTCGATATGATCAGGACGAGCTACTCTTGGCTCGTCGATCCTGCAAACCGCAAAGCCCATTTCGATTCGGAGTTTTTTATCCGCATGATGGAACAGATCAAGGCGAAGGAAGACGGACAAGGTGGTGGCGTTTGCCTCGACAGGGGGCGGGAAGGCCGATTCGCCGCTGGACAAAAAATGAAAAGCTTTCGGCGGCATCGGTCCGCTTCGATCCAGGGACGATTTAGTCCCGCCTCTTTCGCCCACAGGAAGCGGGATGATGGATGCCATATCATGAAACAGGCTCATAGATTCACTCCTTGTCATCTCATCTATACATAGGCGCAGCGGAATGACGAATAGTTCCAGAATCGGAGAGAATGAATAAGGCTGCATTTTTTTTTTGCGCTTGCACCTCCACCTGCTGTAGGTATTATGATGAGATTGCAGTCGCGATTGCAAATCTATTTCCTGGAGGTTTAATATAAGCATGACGGAGGAAAAAACGTATTCGATCGGCGATTTTTCGCAAAAGACGGGCGTGCCGATCCGCACGCTGCATTATTACGACGAAATCGGGCTGCTGAAGCCCAGGAAGCATCCGGTTTCCGGACATCGCATGTATAATGAGAAGGATGTACTCGATCTGCACAAAATTGTAAGCCTGAAATTTTTGGGATGCAGCCTGGAGCAGATCAAGGAGCTGATCGCGCACGCCGAGTTCGATGTCAGCTTGAATAAGACGCTGCTGGCGCGCAAGCAGGCGTTGACCGAGGAAAAGGAGCGCATCGAGCAATCGCTGCAGGCGATCGACCGGACGATGCTGCTGCTGGAAAAAGAAGGGGCGGTCGACAGCCATGTGCTGATGAGCCTGATCAACAACATGCAGACGGAAAAAACGCAGCGCGAATGGCTGGAAGCGAAAACGCCCAAAGAGATCGTCGACCGGCTGTTCAACAAGTCGGAGGAGGAAAAAATCGAGCTGGATATCGCCTTCATCCAATTGACCAAAGAAGTGAAGCGATTGATGGGAAGGCCGGCCAGCGACCCGGAGGTTCTGGCGCTGGTTGAACAGTTTATGCAAGCGACGATCGAGTTCGTCGGCGAAGACGCCATGTACGCGATGGGCGAAATGGACACGAGCGAAGCCGAAGAGCTGGCCGCGAAGGTGCCTTCGCCCTATACGAAGGAAGAGGAAGCTTGGTTGAACGCGGCGATGGAATATTATATGGTGCACAACGGCATGATGGACCCGGAGACGCCGGCCGACCCGTCGTAACGGGCAAGCGGGTTCGCAAGCGGCGAATCGACAGGAGCAGGCAGCGCCGCCGCGGAAGTCGATGGCGGCCGCTTGGATCGGCCGGACCGCTGTGCACTCCTGCGGCTCTGCGGCGCATCAGGGAGGACAGACGCCGATGACGGACTCAGCCTTCGTGAAACGGTTGGCACCTTCGGTATCGACGCCGCTTTCGATGTATTGATGAAATTCAATATAATGGAATGAGAAAAAAGGAGGCTTTGGATGCGGAAACTGGTGTTTTTTCTTGGCGCGGCCGGGGCGGGCAAGACGACGCTGGCCAAGGCGCTGGCCGGCCGACGCAGAGCGGCGCTATTGGATATGGACACGCTGCTGCGGCCTGCGGCTGAAGCGGTCATGACAATGGCCGGCCTGGACCCGAGCGACCGCGATTCGGACGATTACAAGCGGCTGTGCCGGGATTTGGGCTATCGCATCACGATGGATGCGGCGCTGGAAAATATTGCGATCGGCATGGACGCTTATGTCATCGGTCCGTTCACGAAGGAGACGGACGATCCGACGTGGCTGGAGCGGGAGCTCGGGCGCATCGGCGCAACGCTGCGGGACGTGGACGTGAAGGTGCTGTTCGTCACCTTGCAAGGCGAAAGCAAGTACCGCGAGCGCATCGAGGCGCGGCAATCGCCGCTGGATGCGTGGAAGCTGGAGCATTGGGAGCGATTCCGCCGCTCGCTTGCGCCAAGAGAGATTCGCTGGCCGCTGCCGCCCGGGGCGGTCGCATACTTCGACAATTCCGGACCGCTGACGGACGATAAGCTGGAGCAGGCCGAGCGCTTGCTATACGGATGAAGCTCGCGGCTGCCGGCGACAGCTGCCGGACGGAGCGCTTGAGCCGGCCGCGGCCGAAGCGGCCATAAGGCCGTATATCCGGCTTTCGGTATTGTCGGCTTGACATCGCCGAAAACTCGCGATAACGTGGAAACAAACGAAATAGCGCGGGGGAGCAGGAGTGTCATGGTAACGAGAGACGATGTCGCCAAGCACGCTGGGGTGTCCGTTGCAGTCGTATCCTACGTGATCAACAATAAAGCGATAGTGAAAGAAGAAACGCGGCAAAAGGTGCTGCGCTCCATCGAGGCGTTGGGCTACAACCCGAACCTGGCGGCGCGCAGCCTCAAGACGAAGCGGACGAACCAATACGGCGTCTTGTTCAACAATTTGGGCAACCCGTTCGAGACGGGCATCTCGCTCGGCCTGGAAGAGAAGGCGCGGGAGCTGGGCCAATCGCTCATTTTTCAGACGTTTTTGCGCGCGGAAGAAGAGAAGCTGAAGACGATCTTTATGGGCCGGACGGACGGACTCATCCTGCTTGGCCAAAGCTTGCAGGAGACGACGGTTCAATATTTCGGCAAGCTGGGGCTGCCCGTCTATTCGATTACGACCCCGGTTCATGCCCATCCGTCCGTCCGCTGCATAGATATCGACTGGTACAAGGCGATGACGGACTTGCTGCGGCATTTGAAGGAGCTCGGCCATACGCGCATCGCTTTCATGGGCAATGCGAACGCGGAGCATCCTCATCATGTCCGCTATTTGCAATTTCGGCGGGCGCTGGAGGCGCTCGGGCTCTCCTTCGATCCGGCATCGCTGATGCAGGCGGACGGGCGGCTCGAATCGGCTTACGGGGTCATGAAGAGTCATCTCGCCGACACTTCCCGGCTGGCGTTCAGCGCGATCGTATGCGCCAACGACCTGATGGCGATCGGCGTGTTGTCCGCGTGCAAAGACCGCGGCCTGGCCGTTCCCCGCGATCTGTCTGTCGCCGGGTGCGAGAATATTTTGATGGCTTCCCATACGACGCCATCGCTGACGACGATCCATTATCCGCGCAGGGAGAGCGGCTTCCTGGCCGTCGAGCGCATATTGCGGCGCGAAGGCGGCGATGCCGCTCAAGAGGCGGCAGAGCATCTGGAGCACAAGCTGATCGTCAGGGAATCGACCGGCGAGTGCCGGGCTTAATCCAATGACGCCTCTCTCGGAGAGCTGAAGCCGCTCATGGCGAACGCTCTCCCTTTTATTTTGACGCGAGGCTTCGGGGCCCTTTCTATGGTATAATTTTGGAAACAGCCGGCAGACCGGCGCCGTGTTGAACGAAGGAGCGGACGAGCCGGCCCGCACATTCGGAGGAGCGATCGAATGTTTTGAAGACTTTGATTATAGCCGAAAAACCGGATATGGGCCGCAATATTGCGGCGGCCATCGAACCGAAGGCGATGAACCGCCGCACTTACATCGAAGGGGAGCGGTACATCATTACGTGGGCAATCGGCCATCTGATCGGATTGGCCGAGCCGGACGCGTACGATGACAAATATAAAAAATGGAACATCGACGATCTGCCCATCATTCCCGAGCGGTTCAAGCTTGTGCCTAACCCGAAAACGAAGGATCAGCTCAAGGTGATCGCCGAGCTCGCCAAGCGCTGCGATAGGCTGATCAACGCCTGCGACGCGGGGCGCGAAGGGCAGCATATTTTCTCGCTCATCCAGCGGCATCTGAAGCTGCGCCAACCGGTCAAGCGGCTGTGGATATCCGATTTGACGCCGGAGACGATACGGCGGGGCTTCAGCGAGCTGAAGGACGCCGCCGAGTACGAGAATTTGACGAAGGCGGCCAAGGCGCGCAGCGAAGCCGACTGGCTGATCGGCATGAACGGCTCGCGGGCGTTCACGACGAAGCACCAGGTGCTGCTGTCCGTAGGGCGCGTGCAGACGCCGGTGCTCGCGCTGCTGTACGACCGGCAGAAGGAGATCGAAGCGTTCACCGCGAGCAAATATTATGTGGTCGAGGCGCATTTTAAGCAGA
>Ga0207865_101752_pt1 | contig 14879 bp, 14 predicted proteins | sample HigsolmetaAR204D_FD_184836 | JGI IMG/M metagenome (GOLD analysis project Ga0207865, IMG submission 184836) | Ionic liquid and high solid enriched microbial communities from the Joint BioEnergy Institute, USA - AR20-4-D (SPAdes) (version 2) ...
AAAAAACAATTGGGATAAGCAAAATGAAAAAGCAAATCGGCGCCACCCGCATAGCAGGTGGTTTATTGTTTCGCACGCTATCGCGAGCTCAACTTACTAAAGTCATAACAAAACAGAGTCGCCCTTGTTGGACGTCTCTGTCTGGTTCAACATACCTTTCAAAAACATTTAAAGAAATTCCAAATAAATGATGATTTCCATTACGAAAAGAAAATATCTCAAATTCCAACATACCCGCCCGTGCAAACAGCTCAGCTGAAAAGCAGGTATCGATTCAATCATCGTACAAACATTACGAAAGAATCCATAACTGAATGGCGGCAAGGGCGCAAACTCCCGGAATTCCCAAAAGACCGGCTATAAAAGAAGTTGCTAGGTTAATAGGGACATGCAAACTATACTGGTTGCCGAACAAATTCAGAAGAAATAAGAATAGAGCACCGATGGCCCCCTTTATAACAATGTTGCCTAAAAATTTTAACGGTTTGACATTTGCTTTAAAAGCAATCCACAACAAAAGCAAGATCGCCAATATCCCCAATGAATAAGCAAATTCCAAAAAAGCCCCTCCAATCTCATAAGTTTGTCCACTTAGGAGATCTTATGAACCAGGCTATCTTTTTATGATAATTTTTCTTTTTTTAGCTTCTCGATAGAGAAAAAAATATTTGGCTTCAGCGATTTTCTTTCGCGTGATCAAATCGAGGCTTTGCTCCATGCTTAGTTTTAAAAAATTGCTTTGCTGCAGCCATTCTTGCCGCGCCGCTTCCATCTGTTCAATAAGTTTGTTGTCAAATTCCGCTTTTAATTTATGTTTCTTCCGAATCAGCACTTACCTTCACCGCCTATATCTCTCTTCTTCCTTCCAGTGCTTTCGACAACGTTACTTCATCCGCATACTCCAAGTCTCCTCCAACCGGAAGTCCGTGAGCGATTCTCGTTACTTTGATACCGGTCGGTTTTAGAAGACGAGAAATATACATTGCCGTTGCTTCTCCTTCGATATTGGGGTTGGTGGCAAGAATCACTTCTTGAACCGTTTCATCTTGCAGCCTTTTTAGCAAACTAGGAATATTGATATCTTCCGGTCCGATGCCATCCATAGGAGAAATAGCCCCGTGAAGTACATGATACAATCCGTTATATTCTTTCATTTTCTCCATGGCAATCACGTCTTTTGGATCTTGGACAACGCTGATTACGCTTCGGTCTCTTCTTTCATCCTGACAAATATAACACGGATCCTGATCCGTGATGTGCCCACAGATGGAACAATATCCAAGATTTCGTTTCGCGTCGACAAGCGCTTTGGCAAAATCCAATACTTCATTTTCCTTCATGTCGAGAACAAAAAATGCCAGTCGGGCGGCAGTTTTCGGCCCGATTCCTGGCAGTTTCATAAAACTATCGATGAGTTTTGTAATCGGTTCTGGATAATGCATAATTTCCTCCTAGAACAACCCTGGGATGTTTAACCCTTTTGTAAATTGCCCCATTGTTTCATTCGTCAATTCATCTACTTTCTTGAGTGCGTCATTTGTAGCAGCAAGCACTAAATCTTGCAGCATTTCAACATCTTCCGGATCCACTACTTCTTCTTTTATGATTACGTCCAGCACTTCTTTATGGCCAGAAACAACCACTTTTACCATGCCGCCGCCTGCCGTACCTTCTACTCTTTTTTCACCGAGTTCTTCTTGTGCTTGCTGCATCTTCTTTTGCATTTTTTGCATTTGCTTCATCATATTCTGCATATTGCCCATTCCACGCATCATTTTTATCATCCTCCATTTTTATCTGCTCCATGACCTGCTTTTAGAAAGGTAATTATTCAATGAGCAGGAGCATTCCTATATCACTAAAAATAGGCTGACCAAAATACATATTTCTTAAAAAGACTAAGCCAGGATGTGATATACCATGAATATTAATCTTTAATCTCTAGCAAGTCTTCTCCCACAAGCTTCACTGCTTCGGCAATTAGAGGATCTTCCTCATTACGGCTGCCGTCATCGGCGATGTTCTCCTTTTGTTGTCTGATAAAATTTTCGCGAATGATATGCCATTTTTCTTCCGGAATACCCACCGGCACATAGCGAACTCCCGTCAATTCCCCAAACACCGAAGAAATCGCTTCTACAAATTTTGCATTTTCCATCGCCATTTTACAATGAATGTCATATTTAAATTTTAATACAAACGAATCCGGCGAAGCAGCTACTGGTTCCGCATCGTTCAGTAATGCCGCCTGTGACCGCATTTGGCGTTGATTGAGAATTTCGAGCATTTCTCCCCACCGGCTTTTCAATAATTGCAAATCCTGTTTGGTCGCCTCTTTTAAAATATGCTCGATCTTCTTCACTGGCACTTTATAGTCATGGTGCGACCGTACTGGATTCTTTGGCGGTGTTTTCACAGGGGAAGTTTCTTCCGGGGAAAGTCCTCTGCTTCTCAATTCATGCAACTCTTGTTCTAGTGTTTCGATCCTGCTAAGCAGTTTCGACAAGTCCGGCTGAACTTGCGATGCGACTGGTTTTGTTTCCGCTTGAGACATTTTCACGAAAGCTACTTCCAAATATATTCTAGCATGATTCGTGAATTTCATTTCTTGTTGAGTTTGATTTAAAATCTCTATGCAATCATAGATGAAATCAGTCGGAAACTCTCGAGCCAAAGAAATAAATTCTTCATCAGCAGGGTGCTCTAAAGTATCTTCGAGCTGAGGGGCTGTTTTATATAAAAGGAGATCTCGAAAATAATGAATGAAATCTTCCGTAAATCTTGAAGGGTCTTTCCCTTTCATGAATAGACTTTCCAACCCTTCCATTGCTGATGCAATATCTTTTTCCAAAATAGCCCGCCCAAGATGATTCAATGTGCTATGTCCAACGGATCCGGTGACTACAAGGGCATCCTCTTCCGTCAACTTTTCATTGCTGAAGGAAATCGCCTGATCCAATAAACTTAAAGCATCCCTCATTCCACCTTCCGCTGCCCGAGCTATGATCCGCAGAGCATTTTCTTCGTACGAAACGCCAGACTCATCTGCGATCAGCTTCATTCTTTCCACAATCGCTTGGGTTGTAATACGCTTAAAATCAAATCTCTGACATCTTGAAATAATGGTCAGCGGAATTTTATGAGGCTCCGTTGTAGCTAAAATAAAAATAACATGTTTCGGCGGTTCTTCCAACGTTTTCAGCAAAGCATTGAAAGCGCCAATCGACAACATGTGAACTTCATCAATAATGTATACTTTAAAAGGAACCGCACTCGGCGCATATTTGACTTTATCTCGAATATCCCTAATATCATCCACTCCCGTATTGGAAGCGGCGTCAATTTCTATTACGTCCGGTATCGATCCATCCGTAATTCCTTTGCATGCGCTGCATTGATTACAAGGCTCCATAGTTGGTGCATGCTCACAATTGACGGCTTTTGCCAAAATTTTAGCCGCGCTCGTTTTTCCCGTTCCTCGCGGGCCCGTGAACAAATAAGCATGAGAAATTTTTTGTTGAAGGAGGGCATTTTGCAATGTCTTCGTCACATGTTCTTGGCCTACGACATCAGCAAAAGTTTGCGGACGCCAGACACGGTATAAAGCTTGATAACTCATGATTCCCCCTCCGTAAAGTTATGATTCCATTATCTGATCAGGCAGAAGAATCTCTCTTATCGATTGAAATGAAATTTCCAGCAAAAGAGTTCTATCATCTCCACTGATGATTAATGAACCTATCAGACATTTAGAGACAGTCAGCACCGCCAAACGATCATTTTTGCTTCGAATCCTTAATGCAGGAGTCTTACTGGCCCCAAATGAAAAAAACATAAATTTTCTGCCTGAGTATGTCTGATTGAGCCAACGAATCGCCACTACAATATACGATTTCCAAATAATAAAAGCTTCACTTTATTATAACCTATAGAAAAAACTTTTTACACCAATACAAAGAGACGATTAGGTAATCAAAAGCGAAAAAGCCCATCCCATGAAAGGATGGACTTTTTTTATTATGTATGAAACTGCCGTGCACCTTCCTTTGACCGACTCCCACAAGCGTTACTTAAGCAGTTAGCTCGGTTCAGGCACCCCTGCGGCACATGAGATGGTCCACTTAATGCTGCTTCCTTCCGGACCTGACATGGTTCGTGGATTCTCATTGCGCAGGACCCAAACGTCAACACCACTTGCTTAAGGCAGACCCTGCAGAATATCGACCGGGGGAAGGGATTCAGTCCCGCTAGAGCGGATTGCGGGTACAGGGCACCGCTACCTCCCCACCTAGCACGGCATAGTTGATACCATATTAAGCACCTTATTGGTGCATATATTAGTATACTAGGTCGACTATAAAAAAGCAACCGATGTTAAGATTTTCATCCTATCATTGATATTTTATATTTATCCCTTATTTTTCTTTTTTTCTTCTCTTAATTTTCGAAAAAAATCCGTCAATATTGCCCCGCACTCTTGTTCAAGCACTCCGGCGGTCACGTCGCATTGATGATTAAAGCGATCTTCTGTCAATAGATTCATCAGCGTGCCTGCGCAGCCTCCTTTTGGATCTTTAGCTCCGTATACCACACGTTCTATCCGTGACAATACAATCGCCCCGCTGCACATGGCACATGGTTCCAACGTAACATACAATGTCGCTCCCTCCAACCTCCAAGAGCCAACGTTTCTGCAAGCTTCTTGAATCGCTAACACCTCTGCATGGGCAACAGCATTTTGGGACGTTTCCCTTTTGTTATGAGCTTTGGCTATGACTTGATTGTTCATAACAATGACTGCGCCTATCGGAACCTCGCCGATTTCTTCCGCCTTTTTTGCTTCTTCGATCGCTATTTTCATAAAAAAAAGATCTTGTTCTTTCATGTGGAACAACTCCTCATATTCGTTTTCGAGGGACAATCATTTCGATCATAAACACTTTTCACCTTAAACAGGGAAAAATCACATCCTCATAAAATACGAAAGGCAAAACCCAATAAGCGGCGCGGGGAAGAATCTTCTTTTCGCACAGAAAAATGAACATATGTACAGTCAATCATATTTTATATTGCACAGGAAAAGCGGATCCGAATGAATAGCCAAAACTTTCGAATATCTTGCTCGTCTCTGTCATAAACATTTACTAATGAATACATCTAGAGGGGGAATCGGATTGCAAATTCATGTGGTTAGACAAAATGAGACATTAACTAGCATTGCCCGAGAGTATAACATAAACGCAAATGCTATTGAAACGGCCAATCAATTGCCGAATCCCGATCATCTGGTAATCGGGCAAGCGATTGTCATTCCTACTTCTGGGAGCTTTTATACTGTTCGTAGGGGGGACAGCCTTTGGTCCATTTCCCGCAGATATGGCTTATCTCCTGAAGAACTTGCTCGCGTCAACGGAATTTCAGTAAACACAGTGCTAAGAGAAGGATTGCGCCTGTTTATCCCCCCATCGCGGAAACGAAATGCAGAATTTAACGCCTATGTTGAGCCTTTTGGAACCTCTGTATCGCCAGAACTCGAATCCAGCGCAAGAGAAGCCGCTCCTTATTTGACTTTTTTGTCTCCTTTTAGTTTTCGAGCAAAAAGGGATGGAACTTTGGACACGCCTCCCCTGGGCAATTTGGCGGCCATTGCTTCACAAAACCGCAATATCCTCGTGATGGTCATTACGAATCAAGAACAGGGCCAATTCAGTGCCGAGTTGGGTCAGATTTTGTTGAACGATCAACAAATTCAAAACCGCTTTCTCCAAAATATTATCTCCCTTGCCAACAGATACCACTTTCGAGACATCCACTTTGATTTTGAATACCTTCGCCCCGAAGATCGGGAAGCCTATAATCAATTTTTAAGAAAAGCAAAAGACCTCTTTTCTCGCCAAGGCTGGTTCATTTCCACTGCTCTTGCTCCAAAAACAAGTGCAGACCAAAAAGGGAGATGGTACGAAGGACACGACTATAAAGCCCACGGAGCCATCGTTGATTTTGTCGTCATTATGACATATGAATGGGGATACAGCGGCGGCCCTCCAATGGCCGTATCACCTATTGAACCTGTACGTCAAGTTCTTCAATATGCTGTTTCAGAAATTCCTTCGCAAAAAATTTTAATGGGGCAGAACTTGTACGGTTATGATTGGACTTTGCCGTTTGTGCCGGGAAGAGATACGGCAAAAGCCATTAGCCCGCAGCAGGCTATTCTCTTGGCAGTGAAATACAACGCCGCCATTCAATATGACCAACAAGCTCAAGCCCCGTATATCGACTACATCGATGAACAAAATCGAAGGCATAAAGTATGGTTCGAAGACGCTCGTTCCATTCAAGCAAAATTTGATTTAGTGAAAGAACTCAATTTAAGAGGCATGAGCTATTGGAAACTAGGTCTTTCTTTCCCTCAAAATTGGCTGCTTCTAGCTGACAATTTCAATCCCGTCAAAAAATAAAAGCGTCATTGAAAGTGTGGCTGCCTGCATTCTTCGGTACAGATCAGCTGTGCCTCCAATAAAAGTCTAAACGGATGAAAGATTCTGTTTCAAGAGCAGGACAAAAAGACATAAAAAAATTCGCTACATAGTTGTAACGAATTTTGTACAATATCTCCAATATTATGCGCTTGTGAGTGATGGCGGAGGAGGAGGGATTCGAACCCCCGCGCGGTGTAACCCGCCTGTCGGTTTTCAAGACCGATCCCTTCAGCCAGACTTGGGTACTCCTCCATACGGACAAAAAATAATTTATCACAATCAATGAATAGTGTCAATAACCAAAAAAGATAGGAAGAAGGCAGAAGTTTTTTCCTTCTGCCTATATAGTTCCGATGACCCGTTGAAAGCATCTTTTCAATCAGGTCCCTTTCCTTTATTTTTCCGGGCGGATCGCTTCTTTCCCTCCCATATAAGGGCGGAGTACTTCTGGAATGATCACACTTCCGTCCGCTTGCTGATAATTTTCTAAAATGGCTGCTACGGTACGTCCAATAGCCAAGCCAGATCCATTTAACGTATGGACATGTTCCGGCTTTGCATTTTTTTCTCTGCGGAAGCGGATATTCGCTCTTCTCGCTTGGAAGGCCTCAAAATTGCTGCAAGAAGAAATTTCGCGGAACGTATTGTAGCTTGGAAGCCATACTTCAATATCATATTTTTTAGCCGCTGTAAATCCTAAATCCGCCGTACACATGCTCATGACTCGATACGGAAGTCCTAAAAGCTGCAAAACTTTTTCTGCATGCCCTGTCAATTTTTCCAATTCTGCATAAGAATCTTCAGGTTTGACGATGCGGACAAGTTCGACTTTATTAAATTGGTGCTGACGGATTAATCCCCTCGTATCTCTTCCCGCCGAACCCGCTTCAGACCGGAAGCATGCACTGTATGCAGCAAATGCAATGGGCAGCTGGTCGCCATCCAAAATTTCATCCCGGAAGTAATTGGTGACAGGCACTTCAGCTGTAGGAATGAGGAAATAATCCTCTTTTTCAATTAAAAAGGCATCTTCTTCAAATTTCGGCAATTGTCCAGTACCTGTCATACTGGCGCGATTGACCATATAAGGAGGGAGAATCTCTTCGTATCCGTGCTCTTCCACATGAAGATCGAGCATAAAACTGATTAACGCTCGTTCCAGTCTGGCGCCTAACCCTCTATAAAACACAAACCGGCTTCCTGTCACTTTAGCCGCTCTTTCAAAATCTAAAATACCTAATTGATCAGCAAGATCCCAATGCGGTTTCGGTTCAAAATCAAAGGTTTTGATATCTCCCCACCTGCGGATTTCCACGTTGTCATCCTCAGAATCGCCAACCGGTACGCTTTCATGTGGAATATTCGGAATGGATAACAACAACTGCTGAAGTTCTTCTTCTACAGTTTTCAATTGATGGTCCAACTCTTTAATTTCGTCCCCGACTTCTCGCATCTCTTGAATCAAGTGGTCAGCATTTTGCTTTTCTCGCTTCATTTGAGCAATTTGTTGGGACACATTATTTCTTTTGCTTTTCAATTGTTCGCTTTTCGTAAGAAGCTCTCTCCGCTTTTGATCTAGCGTTTCAAACTTTTCAAAATCAGATAAATCTTCTCCACGGTGCTGCAGACGTTCTTTTACTTCTTCAAAATGATTGCGTAAATACTTGATGTCTAACATTATCGCCACTTCCTTTCCAACGTTTTTATATCCATGAATTCGAACAATCAACTAGACGTTGAAGCTTCCAGGCTCCACCGGTTTCTCTGAATCCACAAAAAAACTCTCATCCCTGTATAAGGGACGAGAGTAACCCGCGTTGCCACCCTAATTGAAAGTTGCACACTTTCCACTTCATCTGGATAACGGCGAGAACCGGAAATGCCTACTCATTTTTTCAGCATTCCACTCCAGGATGGATTCACAAGCATCCCGGTTCGATTTCCACCGACCATCGACTCTCTATGCCAGGGATGTCCTGCTACTATTTCCTGTCATTGCTTTGATCTTCTTTAATTTTCAAGACCAATTTACTATAATTTTCGTTCTCTCGCAAGTTGTTTATACGCGAGCTTGTTTGGCTTCTTTTACCATGTTCAAAAAATACTTCGTAAACCGATAATCATCCGTTAATTCCGGGTGGAAAGAACATCCTAATAGATTGCCTTCCCGTGCCGCTACAATCCGATCTTCATGTTTTGCGAGCACTTCGACATTAGGGCCGACTTTCACAATATGCGGAGCACGAATAAATACTGCCGGGAAAGACTCGCCAACGTCTTTAATATCAAGTTCAGCTTCGAAGCTTTCCCGCTGTCTACCAAATGAATTTCGTTCCACCGTCACATCCATGAGTCCTAAGTGCGGTTGTTGATAACCGACAATTTCTTTCGCCAGTAAAATAAGGCCGGCACATGTTCCAAAAATCGGTTTTCCGCTATTGGCCAATTCTTTAATAGGTTCTAAAAATCCATAGCGGTCGATCAGCCGTCTCATTGTAGTGCTTTCTCCCCCAGGAAGAATCAGCCCGTCCAAATCTTTCAACTGATCGACTTTTTTAATTTCAAACGCTTCTTCGCCGCATGCTTCTACAGATCGAATATGTTCACGAACAGCACCTTGAAGTCCTAGTACTCCAATTTTCATGTTGTTTAACCCCTTACCAACCGCGCTCTTGCATCCGGTTTTCCGGAGAAAGCGTGGAGATTTCCATTCCTTTCATCGGAATTCCTAAATTCTTCGATAATTCTGCAATTAATTCATAATCTTGGTAGTGAGTCGTTGCTTCTACAATCGCTTTTGCAAATCTTTCCGGATTTTCAGATTTAAAGATACCAGAACCGACAAATACTCCGTCCGCTCCCAATTCCATCATAAGCGCTGCATCAGCAGGTGTAGCAACCCCACCAGCCGCAAAGTTGACAACTGGAAGACGACCTTCTTTTTTAATTTGAAGCAATACTTCATAAGGAGCTCCTAATTTCTTAGCTTCCGTCATGAGCTCGTCTTCGCTCATATGAACTACTTTTCGAACTTGCGCGTTGACTTTGCGCATATGGCGAACTGCCTCCACAATATTTCCGGTACCAGGTTCTCCTTTTGTCCTTAACATAGACGCTCCTTCCCCAATACGACGGGCAGCTTCTCCAAGATCACGGCATCCGCATACAAATGGAACCGTAAATTCTTTTTTATTAATATGAAATTCCTCATCTGCCGGTGTCAATACTTCACTTTCATCGATATAGTCTACACCCATCGCTTCCAGCACACGAGCTTCCACAATATGACCAATTCTTGCTTTTGCCATGACTGGAATGCTAACAGCATTCATAACTTCTTCCACAACGCGCGGATCTGCCATTCTTGCTACTCCACCGGCTGCTCGGATATCAGCAGGGACTCTTTCCAATGCCATAACAGCCACTGCTCCTGCTGCTTCAGCAATTTTGGCCTGTTCAGCATTGACAACGTCCATAATGACTCCGCCTTTTTGCATTTCGGCCATTCCTCTTTTAACCCGATCTGTACCTGTACTCACTTGTAATTCCCCCTTCAGACAAGGACGTCTATATGATTATTTGTTAAAAATTTTGAAATATCCGGGTTTTCCGATATGATTGGAGGATCATATGATTCCCTTGAATTTAAATAAACAACAAAAAAAACCTCCTGTCAATACAAGGAGGTCAAAAACTATCAAAACCAGCTTTTAACTGTGGAAAACATTCCATCGAAAAGATCCCCAATACTTCGTAGTGAAAGGATGAACCAGTTCGCTTTATCCACCGCTTTTGCCGTTACAACCGGGATGCTAGCCTTTTTTTCTTCCTCTTTTGACAAGTATCCCAACGGATTGTTGGTTTCAGAATGGAAGGTTAAATAGCCGACTGTTTCACCTTTTTGAACAGGTGCTTTCAAAGCGCCGTTTTTATCAATCTTTGACCTATCCGGCGTGAAAGAAGCGGTATATTTTTTAGGTTCACCTTTTTTTACGAGGTCATAAAAAGGCTTGTTTGTATAAATGGTCACTTCTTTGTCTTTTCCTTTTTCAACCTTTATCGTTTCGTATCCTTTTAATTGTAATTTAGCCGGATAAATTTTTTGTCGAGAGAACTCATTAAACCCATAATCCAACAGTTTTTTCGTTTCGGTAAATCTGGCATTATAAGAACCTTTTCCACTTGGATCCTTTGCATTCATCACAACAGAAATAAGACGTACATTTCCTCGCTTGGCCGTACCTGCAAAACAATATCCAGCAAAATCGGTTGTCCCTGTTTTTAAACCATCCATTCCTTTGTAAGCAAAAACTAATCCCGGCAACATCCAGTTCCAATTTTCCATATTGATTTCATCGGCTGTTCCAGGGCGAAATTTCTTTTTGGGAATGCTGGCTGTTTTTAACACTTCCGGATAATCTTTTATAAGTCGATAAGCTAATTTTGCAGTAGATCTTGCTGTCATCAAATTTTCATCGTTTGGCCCTGAATTTTTCGGATACATTCCTTTTAAATCTTTGTTGCTTAAACCGGTTGCATTCACAAATTTGCACTGCAAGCCAAGTTCTTTCGCTTTTTGGTTCATTAATTTCACAAAGTTTTCCTCGGAGCCAGCAATGGTTTCGGCGATAGCTATTGAAGCGGCATCGGCAGAATAAATTGCCATGGCTTCATATAATTCTCGTATTTTATACTTTTCTCCTAATCGCAGTGGGACATTTGAAAAATTTCTTTCCTGGGAAATTTTATAAACACGATCACTTACTCGATATTCCGTATCCCAGCTGACCTTTTTTTCTTTAATCGCTTCCAAAAGCAAGTATTCTGTCATCATTTTAGTCATACTTGCAATTCCCAACATTTTATCAGCATTTTTTTCGTATAAAATTTTCCCGGTATCTCCATCTATTAAAATCGCAGCTGCAGCGTTAATATTTGGAGTTTCTTCCGCTTGAGCTTGAACGGGAGATTGAAGTAAAACGGTCAATAGCAACAAGCTGACTAAACAGGCGATACTTTTGTAAACCTTCTTCTTTCTCACTCAATAGCCCTCCATCTTTATATGTACACCTTCGATATTTTATCATACTCTCAAGACAAAAAGTAGACAGAGGATCGGACTACTTTTTATTTTCGAAACGATCACAATGGGCCCATAGGCATGACTATATCCGTAGAATCTTTTTTCCTTTCAGCTTATTTGAAATGTATTAAGTAATCTGGTTCATTTCGTTTTACGGCAAGAATGAAAACTGATTTTATGATTTTTAAAACTTGAATTCTATTAGATTACTAAAGGACTCCCTTTCATTGTGACCTACTTTTAGACCAGAAAAAATAAACGGCGGCAGGGCTATTTCCCTACCGCCTCGAGATTTGTCATGTTGACATCAAAAGCAGATTTCAATCATTAAGACAAAGAATAATTTGGGGCTTCTTTCGTAATTTGGACATCATGCGGATGGCTTTCTCTTAATCCAGCACCTGTCATCCGGATAAATTGAGCATTTTCTCTCAATTCTTCCAAATTTTTGGTTCCACAGTATCCCATGCCCGAACGGATTCCGCCAACCAGCTGATAAATCGTGTCAGCAAGCGGTCCTTTATAAGGAACACGACCTTCAATCCCTTCCGGAACTAATTTTTTGGCATCTTCTTGGAAATAACGGTCTTTTGAACCACTTTCCATCGCACCGATCGAACCCATTCCTCGATACACTTTAAAACGTCGTCCTTGATAAATTTCCGTTTCTCCAGGGCTTTCGGAAGTTCCAGCCAGCAAGCTTCCTAGCATAACAGCATGCCCTCCGGCAGCCAACGCCTTGACAATGTCTCCGGAATATTTGATTCCACCGTCCGCAATAATCGCTTTTCCGTATTTTCTTGCTTCCGTTGCACAATCATATATCGCTGTTATTTGCGGCACGCCTACTCCAGCCACAACGCGCGTCGTACAAATCGAACCAGGTCCGATCCCAACTTTCACAATGTCTGCCCCTGCTTCAATTAAAGCTCTTGTCGCTTCTGCAGTTGCAACGTTACCGGCAATAATATTGAGTGTCGGATAAGCGGCCCGTATTTCTTTCACGGTATTAATAACTCCTTGCGAATGGCCATGCGCGGTATCAATGACAATGACATCGACATTCGCCTTTACCAACATCTCCACACGTTTCATCGTGTCTTTCGTAACACCTACAGCAGCACCCGCTAAAAGCCGTCCTTTCTTATCTTTCGCAGAGTTCGGAAACTCAATCACTTTTTCAATATCTTTAATCGTAATTAATCCTTTTAATACACCGTTCTCATCAATCAATGGCAGTTTTTCAATTTTATGCTTCTGAAGGATTTTTTCAGCTTCTTCTAATGTCGTCCCAACCGGAGCCGTTACTAAATTCTCTTTTGTCATCACTTCAGAAATCTTGATGGAATAATCTTGTACAAACCGTAAATCCCGGTTCGTAATAATGCCGACTAATTTTTGTTCTTGTTCATTGTTTACAATCGGGACCCCGGAAATTCTATACTTGCCCATCAAATGTTCAGCATCATACACTTGATGTTCAGGCGTTAAAAAGAAAGGATCCGTAATGACGCCGCTCTCTGACCGTTTCACCTTATCAACTTGCTCCGCCTGCTGTTCAATGCTCATATTTTTATGAATAATCCCCAATCCGCCTTGACGAGCCATGGCAATCGCCATTTCCGCTTCCGTTACGGTATCCATACCAGCGCTGATAATAGGAATATTTAACTTCAATGTTTCTGTTAAAGAAACACTTAAATCCACGTCTCTTGGCAATACATCCGACTTTGCAGGCATCAACAGAACATCGTCAAAAGTTAGTCCTTCTTTTACAAATTTGGTTTCCCACATTTTTTCTCGCCCTCCTAGTCCAAAATATTATTAGTAGGTTATCAATTGGATAAAATACTGTCAAGATATCCACAATAAGTTTGATTTTTCAAACATTTTGGGAGGCAGTTTATCATGATAAAGAACCATTTTGATCCATTCCAAATTTTAAATTATTTTCAGTCCGCTTCCACCTCTCAAAAATATCTATATCAATGCTATAAATCCTTAAATCGTGAACAAGCCACTGCCCTCAGTTTTCATAATTGCACCCGATTTATGCACTTTATCGAACATGGAACATCCTATTTTCAACAAGTACGACAGTCGCCTGTTTCTTTGCAGCCTATTTTGCTTTTTTACGGCACCATTCAATTCATCAAAGCTTGTTTATTAACAGTAGACCCTTATTATCCGGAAAATACATCTGTGCTTGCACACGGCCTCTCCACCAGAAAAAGAAAAAAACAAAATTATCAATTTCTAGATGATGAAGTGAAAATCCAAAAAAACGGTTTATTTATGCATTTTGCCAATAAATTGTTTCACGTGAAACAACTAGAAGGAGAAAAGTTTGTTATGAAACATCTATTGCTTGAAGTACCTGAACTATCGAATGCCTTCAGATTTCTTTTCGGAAAAAACAGCTTTATTCTTCTTGAAAAGAAACAGCACCAATCTTTCTTATTGACAAAAAATATATTAAACGGTTTTCATATGACCGAAACAAGATTCATCGATTACCTGAACAGTAAAATAAGAGAAGAAATGAACATTGAACAACATGATGACCATTATTTTCAGCTTACCTTTCAAGGGAATAAATTAGAGTATCCTCCGCTGCGATACCACTTTGAAAATCAAACACTCGCCTTCCCTATAGAAAAAAGGAACTTTTTTCTACCAGAACTAATGGTTCACTATGCCTTGTTGTACAATCTTAGTATGATCGCGAGATATGAAACAGAGTGGTGGCTTGAACTGATAAAAACCAACCCCAATGAAGACTATCCCTTTATTACCCAATTCATGTCAGTATCTTCTCACAAGGTGCCAATTTTTATTGCTCACTACTTGCAGCAATGGCCAATGGAAAAATAGGATTATCTTCTAAAGATTTTTTATTGAAATATTTAGCACACCATTCTTTTTTTCACATCTTTACTCGATTTCTTCTTTTTTCAATTTCACCTTGAAATCCCGCTATGCTAAGTGCGAGCAACTTGGGAAACATGCCTGATTAAAAAAATGGAACAGTCGATCAAAAGTAAACGCAGTCGATTGTTTTATTTAGAAAAAGAGCCACATTAGTTCCTCTCATTCAAGGGGCATCACAACAAGCCAAAACGGTATATCGCTTCTTTCAAACAAAAAAGGACTCGTTCAACAGGGATCTGTTCAACAAGTCCTTCTCTATTGCCTGGCAGCGTCCTACTCTCGCAAGGGGAATCCCCTCACTACCATCGGCGCTGAAGAGCTTAACTTCCGTGTTCGGGATGGGAACGGGTGTGACCTCTTCGCCATCGCCACCAGACGGTATG
>Ga0207865_101757_pt1 | contig 14867 bp, 17 predicted proteins | sample HigsolmetaAR204D_FD_184836 | JGI IMG/M metagenome (GOLD analysis project Ga0207865, IMG submission 184836) | Ionic liquid and high solid enriched microbial communities from the Joint BioEnergy Institute, USA - AR20-4-D (SPAdes) (version 2) ...
GAACGGAACAGTTTATTCCTAAACAGACTTAGATGCAACGTTCATGTGTATGAAAGACGACTATATGAAAAACGGCCAATTGAAAGCTGGGTACAATGTACAAATCGCAACGAAAGGTCAGTACGTACTGGCTTATGGCATCTTTCCAAATCCTTCAGATACACGTACACTCATTCCATTTTTAGATGAGATAGAACAACATTATTTTTGAATTGCCAAAGTATATTGTGGCAAATGCATGGTATGGCAGTGAAGTGAACTATGGGGATATCCTTTCCGATCGCAAACGCGAGGTGCTTATTCCATATACCATATGTATGAGAAAGAACAAAAGATGAAATATAAACAAAACCCATTTCATCCGGACAATTGGGAATATGATGAATGTGAAAACTGTTCAGGATGTCCATTTCGTTCATCATGCACAAAATCAAAGGAAGGCAACCACCGAAAGGTCATGGTGAATGAAAAATGGAGACGACAAAAAGAATATATAAGAGCGAAGCTTTCAGAAGAAAAAGCAGGTTCTATTTTCCGTCAACGTAAAATAGACGTAGAACCAGTTTTTGGATTCTTGAAGGCTAATTCGCGTTTCACCCGATTTTCCGTCCGAGGAAAATCGAAGGTGGAAAATGAAATGGGCATTGCCTTAATGGCCGTGAATTTACGGATATACACGGCCAACAAAGATCAAACGACCAAAAAAATGGAGAGAAATTGAAAAAGGAGAATTTGAACAAACTCAAATTCTCTTTTTAATAAAAATTTGTTCTATTGTCTTCCATTTCAAACCTGAAAGAGGGGAAAATACTTTCCTTATTTTATGGCGACTTTCCGGTTACAAACATATATTCTTTTGCATTCACTACATCCGAAATTTCGGCTTTTTCTTACCTTCAAATTATCTTCAAGAAAATACATACGAGTAATTAACATATCGTACCATTTTTTACCTTGTACCACAAACTTTAGCAAATTTTTCTTGAATCGATGCAGATTCTTTTTTCATTGCAGCAAGTTGACGTTCGATAATTTGTTTGCCATAACCTTTTTTTGCGGATGCAACCAATACAATCCGTTCCTTTTTCATACTTACCCCTCCATCAATTTTTTCAGAAAAAAGCAATAACGATATCCCTTTGACTCTAGTATAGCATTAAATACAAAATCATGATACTCTTCTTTAATAATTTCCCCATCGTTTGGATAATGCACACAAAAAACATATGTATTCACTTTAAACAAAAAATAAAAAAGATTTTTATCATAATTATAAAATAACGCTTCCTCATATTCAGGATTTGTAGCCGTTATCACAACATAAGAATCCCGGTTATCCAAAGGGATATTTTCGGCAGTTACATCTCCACTATATTCAACTAATACCATTTCATCACTTTCCATTGAATATAAAGTAATTGCCGTTGCCGGATTTAATACTGTAATTTTTTCATTTTGATATTTAGATTTTTTTTCAACTACAATTCTATCCATTTGATTTTGAAGCCTAGATAATAAAAGTCTTGCGTCGACGATTTTTCCGTTTCTAATCAATTCAACAAGCCTTAATGAATTTTCGTAAAAATCACGATATATTGAAAAATGATACATTGCTCGTTGAATATCTTTTTCTATACTGAGATACCTTAAGCTCTTTTTCATAATTGAAGATAAATGCTGTTTAATTTGATCATCTAAATCAATGCCTAACTCAAATGAATTTAAATAGTAACCTTTTTGGTATAAATCATATAGAAGAACAAGAACATATGAATCTGATATGTAAGTAGTTTCGAAAGTATCAACTACGTTTACGAATTGTCTATAATTATTAAAATATAAATCATTAACTTCGTCTAATTTATTTTTTAATTTAAAAAATTCATCAACAACTTGTCGATTTACATAAACCAAGACCTTTTTTCCTTCTTCATGGGCAGTTAAAAATTCCAAATGAGTAACAGATTTACCTTCGGAGGAAATCATTGAGCCAGCTTTAGTGTCTATAAATAATATTAACATATCACTGTCTTTTACATATTCCAAACATGTTTTAACACTATCCCAATTCAGTAAACATAATACTCTCTTCAAAAATAATACCTTCATGACCCAAATTATCTAATAATTGTTTAGTTCTCATCCTCAACGTTGTCAATGAATCTTGAGCAACAGAACTAATAAAGACTGAAAGTTTATCCACTATTTTCACCTCCATTTATGCTTATTGCAGAACGAATCTGTTGTATTTATATACAATTTACAATAATCCGGTAATAAAGGGTATATGTACACTTTTATTATACTACAATCAAAAATCTTATTTTCCGATTTTTCAAATTGCTTACCAGCTTCTATCAACAATTAATTTTTATTTTTTAAAACAAAAAACAAATGCAGAACCCTGCATTCAAATCTTGCAAAGTTCTGCATTTATTATGATGAACCCCTTCATTTTATATGTTTCCCATCCCATTCATGGCAACCATCACCAGATTAGTTGTTGATGGTTGCCACTTTGCTGAAGCGGGGGCTTGCCCAAAGTTCTTTCCACTTCACAATGGACGTCACCACAATCACCAACCCAAGCGCCAACATGATGACCGATAACACGCCATTCACCATATTGAATCCACTTGCCGCTTCGTTCCAGTAGACATTTTTGATCATCCAGATGCCTGCCACATTGACCGTCACATATAGGTAAGCGAGCGGAATCAAACATGTCAGGGCGTAAATGCGTTTATCTGCGATTTTCAATACAAATGTCACGCCGCACACTAACCCGATGGATGCCATCAACTGGTTGGATACCCCGAACAGCGCCCATACGGATGCGATGTCCCCGGAATTCAATAAATACCCCCACATCAAGCAGGCCAAGGCGCTTGCACCGATTGCTCCAAGCATCGAATCCGTTTTCTTCAACGGTTTGATCACATTCCCCAAAAAGTCTTGAATCAAATATCGGGCCGTACGCGTACCGGCATCAATCGCCGTTAAAATGAAGACGGCTTCAAACATGATGACGAATTGATAGAAGTAGCTTGTCAAATGGCTGAACCATTTGATGCCTGAGAAAATGGAAGCCATCCCCACAGCCAATGTCACCGCACCGCCAGTACGCCCTTCAAGATCCATGCCGATTGCTTCGGAAAGCACCGGTAAATCCACGACCGTCATGCCTAATTGGGCGAATTTTTCAGGCGCCGAGTTGATGGCGAAATAGTCGGCCGGATGTAGAACCGTCGCGGCAACCAATGCCATCACCCCTACCACACATTCCACCAACATGGCACCAAATCCGACAGGTCGGATATCCTCCCAACGATTCAGCATTTTCGGTGTTGTACCGGAGCCTACAAACGCGTGGAAACCGGAAATCGCACCGCAGGCGATGGTGATGGATACAAATGGCCATACAGGACCCGCAACAATGGGACCGCCGCCATTAATAAAATCCGGAATAATGGCTGGAAATTGTATTGTTGGATTTATAATAAATACCCCAATGATTAACGCGATAAATACCCCAATTTTCATAAAGCTGGACAGATAATCTCTCGGTGCAAGCAGGAACCATACCGGCAAGGCTGCCGCAAAGAACGCGTAAACCGGCAAGATCATCGCCAATGTATCTTTATCTAAAGTTAATACATCCCCCAACCAAGTGCCTTGGATGGATGGTCCATAGAAGACTGCCGCAACGAGCAGAACCACACCGATGATGGTCGATAATTTGATATTTCCGGTAAACCGGTTGATCAATCCCATGATCATGGCGATTGGAATGGTGGAAGCAACGGCGAATGTGCCCCATGGATTTTCAGCCAACGCCCCCAAAATCACCATGGAAAGTCCTGCCATCGTAATGGTGATAATAAATAGCATGGCAAGGCCTGTACAAAAGCCGGCAACCGGTCCCAATTCTTCTTTCATGACTTCTGAAAGGGATTTTCCGCCTTTCATCATGGATGCGAATAACACCACCGCATCATGCACAGCCCCGCCAATAACGGCCCCAATCAAAAGCCATAAATATCCCGGCAGATATCCGAATTGGGCCGCCAACACCGGTCCCACCAATGGACCAGCCGCTGCAATGGCCGCAAAGTGATGGCCAAAAGCAATCCATTTATTTGTTGGCACAAAGTCTTTTCCGTCATTGTATGTATGTGCCGGTGTCGGTTGATCATCTTTGATTTTCAACACTTTTTTCGTAAAGAAAATGCCGTAAAATCGGTAAGCAATTACTAAAATGCAGATTGCCCCGATTACAATGGTGATTGCATTCATCCCCTTTTATTCCCCTTTCTCTCTCTACTTTCCATTTCATTATTCTAATAATCTTTTTATTTTGAATATAAACATATCTTAGCACCATTTTTGTTATATAACAATAGTTTTCTGTTTCATCTGTTATATAAAAATCAACTACATAATAATAGAAGAAATTGTTTTCACTATAAAAACCTTTAAAATCAGTTTTGCTTTATTTTTCTATATTAACGGTAAAATATTCTAGTAAATTACTATTTTTTATAAATCTTCTAAAAATTCAATGATTTCAATGATTTCCATCCAACTTCCTCTTCTCCGAAACCGGATGGGAGGTTGAAACGTTTATATAGTACAATCCAATTCAGTTGTTTTTTTCCAAAAAGGAGTTGCAGTTTATTGTCATTGATTCATAAATACAAAGAACCCGCTTTCATCATTGTTGCGTCCATTTTTGCATGCATCATGTTATACATCATTGAACAGATTCTTTTATCCACCTATGAAATCAAAACGATCTTCAAAATTATCTTTTTTACCTCCATTCCGCTGATTTATTGGAAATGGTTTCAACCTGCCAAAAGGATGAAAGAAAAACAATCGGGGCTGCGGTTGAGCTTTGCCCTTTCCACCGCTGTTTTCTGCATCATTTGGCTTGTTTTTTGGCTCTTTGGTTCCTTTGTGGACTTTTCCAATATCCTGAAAGAACTGGAACTGTCAAAAAACGAGTATATTTTGAGAGGCATTTATATCATTTTTGGGAATTCTTTTTTGGAAGAGTTCTTTTTCCGGGGATTCATCTTCTTGAATCTTTATGAATCGGGTTACCGGAAAACCGCCTATGGGTTTTCTTCCTTGTTGTTTTCCATTTATCATATTGCGTTGTTTCAAAGCTGGTTTTCCCTTTGGATTATGCTCCTTATTCTTCTCTCATTATTTGCCGTGGGTTTTGTTTTTGACGTTCTCACGAAACGGGCCGGTTCCTTTAAAGGCTCCTGGGTGGTGCATATCAGCGCGGATCTTGCCATCATCCTCATCGGATGGGTCATGTTTTTTGCATGAAAAAAACTTCTGCACCGATAATTTGGTTGCAGAAGTTTTCAATTGGTGTGTTTAAGATTTGATCAAACGGCAATGGTCCCCTTTCAACACTTCAGGAATCCCATACCACACCCGGATCACTTTTTCGCTCTTTTCAAACAGTTGCTGATACAACCGGCCGCAAGTATCCCTCAAATGGCGCTCCTCTTTGGAAAGGGGGACGATGCCGCGGCCGATGTCTGTGCATATGCAAATCAAATTCGTCACTTCATCCAATTTCAACAACTTGGCCATCATTTGTTCCACAATTTCATCTTCGGACAAGCCTTCGTATTGGGGGACCATCTTTTCAAAATGGCCAACGATGACATAATCCCCTTTTGTAAAGGGGCCGTCCGGAATTTCCCCTTCAAAGAAAAAGATCCGCTGATTCTCCAAGTCTTTCAATGATTCCTTTACAAATTTTCTCTTACCGTTATAGGCGCCACCGATAACCGATTGCATGCTTCTCCCCCTTTCAACGATCCAACATCATCCCAAACGAAAGTGTAAATCGTTCGATGCTCTGCCGTCACTTCCTGGAAACTATGTTCCTTCAAAAATTTTGAAATCAACAATCGGATCACCCCGCCATGGACGACAAACACATACTCTCCTCCGCTGCCCACAATATGATGAAACGTGTCCAGCACCCGCTTTTCAAAATCAACAAAAGATTCGCCGTCGGGGGGCGTCACCTTGTACGGCGCATCAATCCATCGGCGATAGGTTTCAAAATGTTTCAATTCTTCATAGGTTTTCATCTCAAAATCCCCGAAATCGAGTTCCCTCAAACCGGAAAACGGGAGGTACCGGGCATTGGGAAAGTACAGTTCTGCCGTTTCCCGGCAGCGTTTCAAATCGCTGCCATAGACGGTTTCTGTATGTACCGGAACCGAGCAAACCGCCTTCCGGATCGCGATCGGTTCATCCGTCCATCCAAGATATTTCCGTTGCCAATTCGCCTTCGTTTTTTCGTGGCGAATCAGATGCACAACAACAGAATTCCCCATAGCACCAGTTCCATCCCTTCATATAATGCGCCGAGCAAATCGCCCGTCATGCCGCCGAAATGTTTGTACGTCCAGTTTCGGTAAAATAAGGCCGAAATCAGCATGACCACTAGCAAAACAAAGAAAAAAACGTCCTTCAACAAAATTCCAAACACGAGAATGATCAACAGATAAACCCCTATAAAGATCCAAAGACGACCCGGAATCACCTGTTTTTTAAAATAAGCGGCCAATCCCGACTCCTTCACATTGACCGACATATTAAAATAGATCATGATCGCCAGACGGCACAAAAGGGGCACTATAAGAACATAATAAAAAAGATGTGAAGGGCGCTGAAGGAACATCTCATGAAAAATGCCCACTTTCAATAATAATAGGACCGCCAAAGCGATCGCGCCGAATGCTCCAACCCTGGAGTCGCTCAAAATTTCCAGCCTTTTTTCTTTGTCCCGGTAGGAAAAGTACGCATCCCCCAAATCAATCCAGCCATCCAGATGCAAACCGCCTGTCATGGCCACATTCAGCACCGCCACCAAAATGGCTAAAAAAAGCGGGGAAAATTCAAAATAAACATCATTTAATCGGATCACCAGTACAACCGCCATTCCCATCAACAGGCTGATAAACGGCATTGCGCCAAACATTGCTGTCACGCTTTTGTCCGTCATCGGAAGCGCCTTCCGGATGGGAAAGGAAGTAAAAAATTGCAAAGATAATAAAAATCCATATACTAAATTTTTCACAAAAACACCGCCTATTTCCTACGTACATTGATTCCATAATCCAATTCATACGCTTCATCGCAAATTGCCACAATCCATTGATGAAGCTTGCCAATCAGTTCACGATATAAATTGACTTCCTCATAGATTGAAGAGGCTTCATCGAGCACTTCATTCGATACCAACAGCACAATGGCACCGTCCTGTTTCCATCGCCCGACCGTTTGTTGGAATCTTTCAATCGATTGTTGAATTTTTACATATCGATTTTCACTCTGTTCCGTTTTATACAATACATTGTTTAACCAGGTCGTGATACAATCCCACAATACAATGTCGTCCGCACCGAAAGTCGCTTGCGGCAGGTCATCGGCGACTTCCATTGTCACCCACGGCAATTGTGATCGTTCCCGGTCATTTTGGTGCCGGCGTATCCGCTTTTTCATTTCTTCATCAAAAGGGACGCCGGAAGCGATATAAAATAACCCTTTCTGATGCCGCCCAAAAAGGGTTTTCGCATAGTGTTCCGCAAAGGCGCTTTTTCCGCTCCGGACTCCACCGGTAATAAAAATGATTTTGCCCACCTTGTCCGCTCCTTTTAAAATCAACAAAAAATAATGGCTGTCCAACAATGAGTATATCATTGAAAGGACAGCCTGAATCAAATAAATTTCCTATTTCCATTCCATGCCGACACGACGGATTTTATAATCCAAATGAATTTGAATATCCAAATCCTTGTACACTTCATACCAGCCCTTATCGTCTTTGACCTTTTCATGCCAATATTTCGGATATTTCGCCCTCACCCTCGCTCCAATTCCAAGAATATCCGATTCATCTTGCTGAAGTCTTTTCATCAGCTTGGACAATGCTTTTTCACCGTAGTTGGATAAAGTCTTTTCGAGCTCCTCCAGCCTGTCTTTGCTTAAATCATTTACATGATTTTGTTCTTCCACAAACCCTTCTATTTTCACATTGATGGTCACTTTCGGTTCACCATCCACCAGTTTCACCGAAATTTTCGACTTTCTTCTTTGCGGCTTGATAAGGTATACTCCGCTTTGATCCTCCGTTTCAACAACGTTCGAATATCCTGCGGGATTCATGCCTTGTATCGCCAATATGGCACCTGTATCGGTCGGTGTCAGTTTTCCAACCATCTTATCTCCTTTAAAGTACGCGAGCCCATGCACGAGAATATGATCCCCCATGGATTTGACGAGGGGAATCACGGCATCCACCCCGATATCCGAAAAATCGATCCATATCTTCCCCAAAAACTCTTTCGGCAATTTTCCGAATCGTACCGCATCTTTCAATGTGTTGGATAAATATAAAGAAGGTACCGTTTGGATTGGGGGCGTGGCATTCAATATATCTTGGGCCTCCCCCCCATCTGTAATCATGAGCCAGGCGCTTCTCTGCACTTCATAATCCCTTCTCAAAAAATCCATGATCTCACTGATTCCGTTTTTCGCGATTTCTTCGCTGACGACAATAATTTGAATATGTCCCAAATATATTTTCGCAGCCAGTTCCTGTTGCAAATTGGACAGCGCATCTTTCATCGTATAGCCGTATGTGACCAACAGCCAGTCCGTATCTTCTGAATTCATTTCTCCACCGCCGGGACCGAGCATGATTTTTCCCGGAACCGCCAATTGGGCCGTCAGTTTGTAATACTTTTGATCTTCACGAACCGGAAAATCCCCTTTCGAATGGGTCACTTCATACTTTTCCACTTCTTCCCTATCATCGGTAACATCGATGGAGATGGCAAGAATCATCGCCCTTTCTTCCAGCTCATATCGGTCCCAGCACCCGCTCAACAACATCAGGATTGGAATGATAGCCATAAATAATAGGACCCTTTTCATTGCACTCCCACCTTTTTCCGGAAACGGCCTATGACGATCAAACCGAACGGAAGCAATATAAAGAGAACTGTCACAATTTTAGCGATGGTGATGACATATTCAAAAATTTCATATACATTGTTTGGAATTAAGGCAACCACGAATATGATGGGGATCATAATCGTTGAAATAAAGGCAAATCGGTTCGTCCGAAAAATCTCTGCGGTTCCCCGGACAATGACAAAAAAGTAAGACAGCAATGTGGTAAAAACCGCAAAAATCCATGTTATGAGAATGATTGCATCCACTCTTGATAATATTTCTCCCGGTATTTCGATCACCCGGCTCAACGACAATGCCGGCCAATGAATTTGCTCCAGCTCTTTCACCCCGAATACGCCAAGAGCAATGATAATGGTATACAAGATGGCGAGCCCGCCCAGGAAGAAACCCCAAATCCCGTTTTTTACCATGCTTTCGTTATCCTTTATATAAGGGATCAACAAGGAGATTACAAAAAAATTGGTGATTGCGGAGGACATCTCGAAAGCACCGGACATAAACTCAAAAAAGGATAAATCATGGCCGAAAATGGGCAATAAATGATAACTTTCCATATCTTCAAAGGCAAGAATAAAAAAGACCATCGGAATCAATAAAAAAGGCAAATAGAACGTATGAATATAAGCGAAGGTGGAAACATTGCGGAAGCCGACCAATGCGCAAAGAATGATCATTAAAGCGATGGATATTTCGATCGGTGTGTTCGGCAATAAACCGCTGGCAAGCACTTCCGAAAATTGCCGAACCTCAAGCCCCATAAGGAAAATGGTCAAAAGGATGATCATGTAATTCATCAAATTGCCCACAAATTTCCCCAATATTAATCGGTTGCATCCGATGATGGTATAATTTCGATATTTCCTGCCCAATAAAGTGATTGCAAGGACACTCAAAAATGATATCAACAGCCCGACAACGCTTGCCAATATCGCCGCTTCCCCCACCTTGGAGGCAACGAACCTTGGCAATACCAACAAGGATACCCCAATGATTGAACTTGCAATAATGATGGCCATTTGAATGGAACTGATTGAATCGGTATGTTTCATATTTTTTCCCTTTCTTCTTTATCGAGGAAATTGTAATTGGTATAGTGCTTTTCCATTTCTCCCAGACGTGTTTTATCTTGCGGATGAATATTGGAAGGCCGCTTTTTTAATTTATAGAACGGAAACCGGATAATGGAATCCTTCATCGCTTTCATATTTAATGGCGCATAAGGATCCATATAAGGCACACCGAAGGAACGCAAGGACAGTATGTGATTCACCACAACCATAAGACCTAAAGCGAGCCCCAACAAACCGAGGGTGCCTGCCAAAATAATGAGAAGAAAACGCAGCATGCGGAACGTATTGGCCGCATTATATGAGGGAATCGCAAAGGATCCGATGGTGGACATTCCAATGATGACAACGGTGATGGGACTGACAAATCCCGCCTGCACCGCTGACTGTCCAACAACGAGCACCCCGACGATGGATAAGGCCCCGCCGACTTGTTGCGGCATCCGCACACTAGCTTCCCTCAACACTTCCATGGCGAGTTCCAACATCAACACTTCAAGGACGACGGGAAACGGAATGCTGTGCCGCCCGCTGGAAGCCGCAACGACATATTTCGCCGGAATCAATTCCGGATGAAAAGAAACGACTGTCACATAAAGGGAAGAAAAAGTCAATGAAAACAAAAGGGCGAGAATCCGGAAAACTCTCACGAATGAAGAAATGACCCAGTGTTCATTGTAATCTTCCGTTGTATGGTAAAACTGATTAAACGTGGCGGGTGCGATCAGCGCGGATGGGCTCCCCTCAAACATTACCGCCACACGGCCTTCCAAAAGATTTCCCACCACTTTGGTCGGCCTTTCGGTATTGATCAATTGGGGAAAAGGCGATAACGGATTATCTTCAAGAAATTGCTCCGCATAACCGGAGTCCAGAACCCCATCAATTTCAATCGCATCGATTCTTTTTTTCATTTCTTCCACCAATGTGGGGTTGGCAATATCCTCGATATAACAAACCACCACTTTCGTTTTCGTTCTCGCCCCCACTTCCGATTCTTCCACCCGGAATTCCGGAATGGGCAGGCGGTAACGGAGCAAGGCAACATTCGTGGACAAATGTTCGATAAAACCGTCCCTTGGTCCCCGTACCACCCGTTCCGTTTCCGGTTCCTCGATGCTCCTTTTTTCTTTTGTTACAACATCCAGTTCCAGCGCCTCAGCGATCCCGTCGATAAAAACAACCGCTTTTCCCTGCACAATGGAGCTTATAATCGTTGAAAAGTCTTTCACTTTTTTTACATCGTTGAAATAAAGGATATTGTCGATGAGAAATTTTAGGATGTCCAAGGGTTCTTTTTCAGGAGCTTCATAATGTTGCAATGGTTTTATGACGTCATGATTGATGACCTCTTGATCCACCAAGGAATTCAGATAAACAATGGCGGCATGTCTATGTTGAAAAAGTTCAAAGGTCCGCAAAGAATAATCCATATCCTTATGAAAAATCTCTTTCAGCAGGCGGACATTGTCATCCAGAATGCCTGTCATTTGTTTATCCTTATATTCGTTCACTATCTTGCTTACCGGATAAATGGACGTTTGATCTGTCTTATGATTGCTTTTCTTGAAGAACGGTGACAATCCAATCACCTGCCTGAATGTTTCATGTTTTTGTTGTTATTATGTTCGAAGAAAGATATTCCATACATGCGATTATTTTCTCTTTGCTTGATTTCTATTCTCACTTAATTTAAGATTTTCTTATTATTTCCTTTTCATTTGAAAAAAAGGAGAATTGCAGCTTTGGAAACTATGAAAAGTGTTTCATATAATCGGAATTTGATTGTCAGTATATTGCTTGCAGCATCTTTTGTTTCTTTGCTGAATCAAACGTTGCTCATCGTGGCATTGCCATCAATCATGGAAGAATTTTCCGTCAGTCCGACACTGGCCCAATGGGTGACAACGGGCTTCATGCTGGCCAATGGCGTCATGATTCCCATTACCGCCTTTCTGATTGAAAAATATAGCAGCAAAGCTTTATTAATTTTTGCTCTTGGCATTTTTGCCATTGGAACCTTGATTGGTGCCGTCACGCCGAATTTTTGGCTGCTCATCGTCGCAAGGATCGTTCAGGCCATCGGGGCGGGTATGTTGATGCCGTTGATGCAGACGGTGATTTTCTCCATCTATCCCGTGGAAAAACGCGGGGCAGCGATGGGGATGAGCGGATTGGTGGTCGGTTTTGCTCCGGCTATCGGACCGACTCTTGCAGGATGGATCATTGACCACACTTCCTGGAGATTTTTATTTTATACCGTTTTGCCTATTACACTGATCGTATTCGTCCTTGCCATCTTTTTAATGAAGAATGTGACAACACAGCATGAACGGAAACTGGATGTGTTATCGGTGATTTTATCTTCCTTTGGATGGGGCGGCCTCCTTTACGCGACAAGTATGGTGGGGACTTATGGATGGACGGGGCTGAATGTCATCCTTTCCATCCTGATCGGCTCCATCTCATTATTCTTTTTTATCCGGAGACAATTTAAACTGTCCCAGCCGATGTTGAATTTCACCGTGTTCCAATCCAAGGAATTTACGTTGACGACGATTCTTTCCATCGTCGTATTCGGGTTGCTGATCGGCATTGAAACCATCTTGCCGATTTTTGTTCAAAATGTCCGACAAGGCACGGCCCTCACCTCCGGATTGATGCTTTTGCCAGGTGCCATCATTACCGGTGCCATGTCGCCGATTTCCGGAAAGCTGTTTGACCGGTTCGGCGTAAAAGGGCTTGCCATCATCGGATTCAGCTGTATTGTACTGGCAACCATTCTGTATAATTTCATCGGCCAGGATACGTCATTTGCCGCTATTTCCGCGATCTTTACAGTTCAAATGCTGGGATTTGCCCTGCTTTCCATGCCTTTGATGACAGCAGGGATCAATTCATTGCCACATGAACTCATTGCCCATGGCACGGCCATGCATAACACGATCCGTACAGTCGGCTCTTCCATTTTCGCCGCATTGCTTGTGACCGTCATGAGTTTTGGCAATATCCAACACGATGGGATCTTTAAAGGAATCAAAATCGCCTTTTTCGTTGCGATGCTTTTCGGTGCGGTCGGCCTTCTTCTCTCCTTCTTCCTTGCAAAAAAGGAAAAGCGTCCGATGGAAAGCGCGAATTGATCGTTTCCTAGCAACACTATATAAGGATAGCCGGGCGGAAAGAAATGCCTGAATCTATCCTTTCCACCCTTTTGTTATCAGAAAATTCCGTCATATGTTGGACGGGCGGTTTAAAACAAGAATCATTGATTGAGAGGCGGGGTCACCTTGAAACGCATTCACTATAGTTGGGTTATATTAATCATTTCATTTTTCTCCATTCTGACAGCAGGAATCGTGGTTTCATCCTCAGGCGTTTTCTTGACCCCATTTGAGAAAGAATTTGGCTGGGACCGCTCCATCATTTCCCTTTCCTTTGGGATCTGCATGCTTTTCTACGGAATGGCTGGCCCTTTTATGGCCGCCTTATTGGAAAAATGGAAATTGAAGAAAATGATGCTCGCTTCAATGGGAATTTTGCTGGCCGGGCTCTTTTCGACCTTCTTCATGAAACAATCCTGGCATTTGATTATCATCTGGGGAACAATCCTTGGTCTCGGTTCCAGTCTGTTATTAACCGTATTAAGTCCCTATGTGGCGAATCATTGGTTCAAGGAAAAAAGAGGGCTTGCCACCGGGATCCTGGCAGCGAGCACCGCAACGGGCCAGTTACTATTGCTACCCATCTTGGCGATGATTATTGAAAATTATTCCTGGCGCTGGGCAATCGGGTTCATCATTGCGATCCTGATGGTAATGACCCTGATCATCTTTTTCTTTATGAAAAATTCGCCCAAGGAAATGGGGATTTTACCCTATGGCCAACTTGAGGAGATGGAGGAAACAAAGAATACCCAACATGGCAATCCTGTCGTGGTAGCATTTGGGGGATTGGCTGAAGCCGTAAAGAAAAAAGAATTTTGGTTGTTGGCCGGAAGTTTCTTTATTTGCGGCTGTTCAACAATGGGGCTGATCGGGACCCATTTTGTATCCTATTGCATCAGTTTTGGGATCCCGCTTGTCACCGCCGCTTCACTGCTCTCTTTTATGGGGATTTTTAATATTTTGGGGACGACGCTCTCCGGTTGGCTGTCTGACCGTTTTGATAATCGGTGGCTGCTATTTTGTTACTATCTTTTAAGAGGAACTTCTTTAGTGGTGCTACCATTTTTATTAATGAACGGCCACATTGCCTGGCTTATTGTATTTACCGTGTTTTACGGCTTGGATTGGATTGCCACGGTGCCTCCAACCATCAATATTTCAAGGCAAATTTTTGGCGTGCAGAAGAGTGCGGTCATTTACGGCTGGGTATATGCTGCCCACCAGGCTGGCGCCGCTTTCGCCGCCTACGGGGGAGGACTGGTCTATAAATATTTTAATACATATACATGGGCTTTTTTTATGGCAGGCATTTTCTGTATATTGGCAAGCCTATTTGTCATTGTGATCAAAAAACAGCAACATTAGATTTTCAAATTTATCCATAGGGGGACATTGGGTGAAGATATGCACCACCTCAATACCCATAAAAAAGAGGCTGGGACATAACTAATAAAGTGAACGAGCTGCAAAAAAATTTTTTGTAAAAAATTGATATCACAGAAAAATGATTGGAGTGACGGGGCGACTCCTGCGGGAACAGCCCGAGTCTCGAGACCCCGCAGGAGCGAAGGTTTGAGCTCCGAGGAGGCTCGAGCCGGGCCCGCGGAAAGCGTCCCCG
>Ga0207865_101759_pt1 | contig 14861 bp, 16 predicted proteins | sample HigsolmetaAR204D_FD_184836 | JGI IMG/M metagenome (GOLD analysis project Ga0207865, IMG submission 184836) | Ionic liquid and high solid enriched microbial communities from the Joint BioEnergy Institute, USA - AR20-4-D (SPAdes) (version 2) ...
CATGTATAAAGCAAAGGGGGATATGGAGTATTTTAACCCACGCATCCGTATTGGATGCGACTCAATGTTTTATCTAAACTAAGTGGGATATAAAGATTTCAATCCACGCATCCATAAAGGATGCGACCCGGTTTATTGGTGCTTTCCGATCACGCTAAAATTTCAATCCACGCATCCATAAAGGATGCGACACCCACGGCGATTGGCGATTCTGAAAGCGTGGAGTATTTCAATCCACGCATCCATAAAGGATGCGACGCTTTCGGTTCGTAAATAATAATAAGTTGTAGTTATTTCAATCCACGCATCCATAAAGGATGCGACTTCGATTGATAACGTTTCGTAATAGACGGTGTGCCATTTCAATCCACGCATCCATAAAGGATGCGACTGCGATTTTTCCGTGATGTCATCTACCGGCATAGATTTCAATCCACGCATCCATAAAGGATGCGACAGAAAAACGGTTCTATGTTTACGGTTCGAGCGATATTTCAATCCACGCATCCATAAAGGATGCGACGTGTCGGGCATGATGGCTCTTATTGCGGCAGGTCCTATTTCAATCCACGCATCCATAAAGGATGCGACGTAGCTAAGTCGGAATTAGAAGCGGACATTGCGTTATTTCAATCCACGCATCCATAAAGGATGCGACATTCATGAGTTTCGGTCCATTCTCTTGCACATAAATTTCAATCCACGCATCCATAAAGGATGCGACGAACCAGACAGGATATATTTTGCGGTTGTAGATATTTCAATCCACGCATCCATAAAGGATGCGACAAGAATTTGCAAAAAGAAGACGGAACAAGTTTTCTGGATTTCAATCCACGCATCCATAAAGGATGCGACGGAACGGCTCTTTGATGTAATCGTGCTGTATATAATTTCAATCCACGCATCCATAAAGGATGCGACATTGATATACCAACGAAATAATTTGTTTTTATTATTTCAATCCACGCATCCATAAAGGATGCGACACTTTTCCTTTCCCATTTCCGTATTCTTTGCAAGATTTCAATCCACGCATCCATAAAGGATGCGACTGGCACGTTTTGAAATAAATGGAAAAGAGTACGAATTATTTCAATCCACGCATCCATAAAGGATGCGACGCAGCAACGCAAGCGGAAGCGGACGAACTGAAAGCATTTCAATCCACGCATCCATAAAGGATGCGACTCTGTAATGTCGCTGCGAATACGACTGATTTCGCATTTCAATCCACGCATCCATAAAGGATGCGACCGACAGGCGGACGTTCGTACGAAGCAGACGAGGTTATTTCAATCCACGCATCCATAAAGGATGCGACGGCGGCGACGATAATTTACCGTTTTAAAGGAGGCATTTCAATCCACGCATCCATAAAGGATGCGACCGTCTTGGATGAAGAAAAACAACATAAACAAGCGATTTCAATCCACGCATCCATAAAGGATGCGACCATGGGTTCGCGGGGTTTCTATCGCGGACATGCAATTTCAATCCACGCATCCATAAAGGATGCGACGTTAACATCAACGATCTTTCCGAACTCTTCGCCTTATTTCAATCCACGCATCCATAAAGGATGCGACTGTACGGAAACCTCGAAACAGGTTTCTGGATACGTATTTCAATCCACGCATCCATAAAGGATGCGACGTTTCAAAATCCAAAAAGGATTGTTCATCTGACTATTTCAATCCACGCATCCATAAAGGATGCGACATATCGGATTTAATAAACCATAAAAAGTATTTAAATTTCAATCCACGCATCCATAAAGGATGCGACTTTCATGTTCTCTCACCCTTTTTCGATTATTACTATATTTCAATCCACGCATCCATAAAGGATGCGACTGCGACTGAATCTTTGTATGCTTTCTCAAGTAGAATTTCAATCCACGCATCCATAAAGGATGCGACAAATTTGTATCGGTTAACGATTTATTCAGGTAATATTTCAATCCACGCATCCATAAAGGATGCGACGCAAAAAGAACTGCTGCACAGATTGCTGCAGAAAAATTTCAATCCACGCATCCATAAAGGATGCGACTGGTTTTACAAATAACATGAATAAAATCGGCAGCAATTTCAATCCACGCATCCATAAAGGATGCGACGGTTTGAGTGGATCAACAAGGTGGAGGTATCCCGATTTCAATCCACGCATCCATAAAGGATGCGACATGGATTCCGAAGAAAAAAGTTTTGAGCTCTAATATTTCAATCCACGCATCCATAAAGGATGCGACATCGTGCTTGCACCCGCAACTTTTGTAATGCCCGTATTTCAATCCACGCATCCATAAAGGATGCGACGACAAAATGCAATTCAATCTTCAAAAACTAAGATATATTTCAATCCACGCATCCATAAAGGATGCGACATGGATTCCGAAGAAAAAAGTTTTGAGCTCTAATATTTCAATCCACGCATCCATAAAGGATGCGACATCGTGCTTGCACCCGCAACTTTTGTAATGCCCGTATTTCAATCCACGCATCCATAAAGGATGCGACGACAAAATGCAATTCAATCTTCAAAAACTAAGATATATTTCAATCCACGCATCCATAAAGGATGCGACCGGAAATACCGTGATTCGAACGGCGGTTTGTATATCATTTCAATCCACGCATCCATAAAGGATGCGACGGGAAGACCTTTACGTCACCGACTTCAAATATGGATTTCAATCCACGCATCCATAAAGGATGCGACACAGTACACAACTGACATAAACGGAATTGTCACAATTTCAATCCACGCATCCATAAAGGATGCGACGCGGAAGTTGCAGCGGAAAGCCGACGAAAAGCAAACATTTCAATCCACGCATCCATAAAGGATGCGACCGCAGCTTAGTTGCAAATGCGCCATATTGTTCTTTTATTTCAATCCACGCATCCATAAAGGATGCGACGTTAGGATTTCCGGCAACAAAATCACTATTGATGATTTCAATCCACGCATCCATAAAGGATGCGACAAAAAATAGCCACTCCCATAAAGATCATCAAAACAATTTCAATCCACGCATCCATAAAGGATGCGACGCCGCGCACCTTCACATGAAGTAGTCGCAGAAGAATGCATTTCAATCCACGCATCCATAAAGGATGCGACGCGATTGATACAAAGGATCGAGAATGGTTCATGATTTCAATCCACGCATCCATAAAGGATGCGACGCAACAGCGCCTCTTTATACGTCGTCGGTAATTTATTTCAATCCACGCATCCATAAAGGATGCGACATCCGACTGCCGAAATGTTGGATGGAACTTGGCGATTTCAATCCACGCATCCATAAAGGATGCGACATCACGAACAAATCCATTCAATGCTGTTTCTGGTATTTCAATCCACGCATCCATAAAGGATGCGACAAACAGCGGGCGGCGACGCAGCGGCAACATCGATATTTCAATCCACGCATCCATAAAGGATGCGACTTCCCCGAAAATATTAGAACGCTACTCAAAAGAAATTTCAATCCACGCATCCATAAAGGATGCGACGCGATTGATACAAAGGATCGAGAATGGTTCATGATTTCAATCCACGCATCCATAAAGGATGCGACAACGTGGGGCGAACGGGTTTGGGTCAAGCGGGGTATTTCAATCCACGCATCCATAAAGGATGCGACACCAGAGTGACCTGATTAATCGGGCAAATGACGGTATTTCAATCCACGCATCCATAAAGGATGCGACTTACGAGCCGGAATCAACCGATCAAACTATGACGATTTCAATCCACGCATCCATAAAGGATGCGACTTTTTTCTCTGTTGTTTCTTCATTTTTTTCAGTAATTTCAATCCACGCATCCATAAAGGATGCGACCTGAATTATCGGTTCAAGCCGATCAGATCGCAACATTTCAATCCACGCATCCATAAAGGATGCGACGAACATTCTGTTTTAAATACCAAAGCGATCATGATTTCAATCCACGCATCCATAAAGGATGCGACTTTGTTACTGTTATTGTGCCTGTTGCTCCATAGTTATTTCAATCCACGCATCCATAAAGGATGCGACACAAGCTGTCCGTTTCTTCATCGTACCAATCTAGATTTCAATCCACGCATCCATAAAGGATGCGACAGTAAATTCACCTTTAATCAAATCTATAACCAATTATTTCAATCCACGCATCCATAAAGGATGCGACTACAAGGTACCTGCTCAATTACTTTCACCAGATGGATTTCAATCCACGCATCCATAAAGGATGCGACCCCATTTTTCGATATTAGTTTTAGTGTCTACTGATATTTCAATCCACGCATCCATAAAGGATGCGACTTAACGACAGAACGGAGGGGGTGACGGCTTGGAAATTTCAATCCACGCATCCATAAAGGATGCGACGATCATGGAATTAGATAAAGAACAATTAACGATATTTCAATCCACGCATCCATAAAGGATGCGACTAGATTACGTATCAGGATTTTTTGCAGCAGGAATTATTTCAATCCACGCATCCATAAAGGATGCGACTGCAACAAAACGTAGCTTATTTAATTCTTATTATACATTTCAATCCACGCATCCATAAAGGATGCGACTTGGTGTACGTGACTTCCATCACGTCGGATAACATTTCAATCCACGCATCCATAAAGGATGCGACGCCATGCTGCGCCTCCTTTCTTTTCGTTAGTTCCATATTTCAATCCACGCATCCATAAAGGATGCGACGTCATCAAATACGATTTCCGCGTCAGTTTCAGTAATTTCAATCCACGCATCCATAAAGGATGCGACTTAAACTTGTACTTGATGTAATATGTATCTGTGGCATTTCAATCCACGCATCCATAAAGGATGCGACGTTTATCTGCCCCGACCCCTACAAATACGGAACTATTTCAATCCACGCATCCATAAAGGATGCGACTTTTTTTAATTCGAGATAAGTTGCATGAGCGTAATTTCAATCCACGCATCCATAAAGGATGCGACTGGACTACGAACGCTTGCTGATCGCTATTTAGCATTTCAATCCACGCATCCATAAAGGATGCGACGAAACTGTCGCGCGCCGCCGCCGACGCTTTAGATCATTTCAATCCACGCATCCATAAAGGATGCGACTGTATGGTGCTGTTAGATGGAGAGATGAGATTATTATTTCAATCCACGCATCCATAAAGGATGCGACCAACACTTCAAATTCACGCTCGTCTTGTATAACGTATTTCAATCCACGCATCCATAAAGGATGCGACGCATCTTTTGGTTTAAAAACCAAAAAACACCACCATTTCAATCCACGCATCCATAAAGGATGCGACGTTTCTGCGTTGGACATTTTTGTTTGGAGCTGTATTTCAATCCACGCATCCATAAAGGATGCGACGAGACAGGTCACATTTTCACGGCATGTTACGAATATTTCAATCCACGCATCCATAAAGGATGCGACTGACCCCGACAATTGGTTTTGGTACTACGTTCATATTTCAATCCACGCATCCATAAAGGATGCGACGTCAAGGAATTTTTCGATGGTTTGTTCGAGATTATTTCAATCCACGCATCCATAAAGGATGCGACACAGTAGATTTATCGATTATATTGTGCCTTACAGTATTTCAATCCACGCATCCATAAAGGATGCGACATCCGCCAATAAAATTAACCTCGATGGCTTTGTAATTTCAATCCACGCATCCATAAAGGATGCGACCCTCCCTGTCGAATGTTGTAGACCGGAGGGAGGTATTTCAATCCACGCATCCATAAAGGATGCGACAAAGACAGCATCATTTTACGCTTGAACAATGCTATTTCAATCCACGCATCCATAAAGGATGCGACCTCGCCGGTACGCGCAAGCCAGCCGAAAATTTATATTTCAATCCACGCATCCATAAAGGATGCGACGCTTGTTCGAAGCCGCCAACACCGCTGAATAAGATTTCAATCCACGCATCCATAAAGGATGCGACGCGTCAAGGAATTTTTCGATGGTTTGTTCGAGATTATTTCAATCCACGCATCCATAAAGGATGCGACGTACAAGCCGATCAAATTGCAACGAAGGTTAGCAATTTCAATCCACGCATCCATAAAGGATGCGACCCGATCCTGCGTCGATCGTTGCCCCATCCACCTGAAATTTCAATCCACGCATCCATAAAGGATGCGACGCAGCGGGAACAGGAATTGCAAGCAGTCAAAAAAATTTCAATCCACGCATCCATAAAGGATGCGACGTAGAACATTTCAAATAAGTTAACGGAGGTTGATCATTTCAATCCACGCATCCATAAAGGATGCGACGAATATCCTGCGTTTTACATTCCGAAAGCTGACATTTCAATCCACGCATCCATAAAGGATGCGACAGCGATTTTTCCTCAAAATTACTTAAATTGATGTAATTTTGACAAAAAACCGCCATTTTCTTTATAAAAATAAAGAACTTTTTTCAAAAAAAAAATAAAATATGGAAATAATTTCAAAAAAATCAGGTGCGAATGTATCAAGAATTTCAAGCTCACTATACATTCGCACTAAAAAATTATAGGATCCTCTAAATCAAGTGATGCTTTCACACCTATATGCTCTACTCTAGACTTATAATTGTTTCCTAGTTGATAGAACCTGAGACTATCTTTATTTTCATCAATAATATTGGTGAGTTCTAATTTTAAAGCTGTAAATTGGGCTGCATCGACGTTACATTCAAAAACTGAATTTTGGACTCGTTGGCCATAATTTTGGCATACTTTTGACACTTTCCTTAATCTTTTTTGTCCTGCACTGCTTACAGTACTAACATCATAAGTTATTAAAACTAACAAAATTTACACCTACTTCCATAAAAATGGTGGATACTCATCCAAATCATCACGTAAATGACGGGCCAATAGTAAAGCTTGTGCATGTGGAACTAATCCCCAAGTTATTTTCTCGCCTAAATATGGATGTTTTATCTTGTCTTGTTTTCTATTTTGCCATGCAGATAAGAATTTCTTTCTAGCTTCATCTGTCATAATTACAGCTCCATTTTCTTTTTTTATAAAATCCTCTTTGTTAACAATTTTTTTATTAATCAATGTTAAGACAAACTTATCTGCGTAAACACCCCGCAATTCTTCCATTACATCTAAAGCTAAAGATGCTCTTCCTGGTCGATCTCGATGCAAAAAACCAACATATGCATCGAGACCAACCCCCTCCAACGCTGATGCCATATCATTTGCCAATAACGTATAAGCAAATGAAAGCATTGCATTCACGTTATCTAATGGCGGTCTTCGTGATCGCGAGTGGAAATAAAAATCCTCTTTTTGCTGTAATATCATCTGATTAAACAGTTTATTGTAACTTATAGCAGCTTGTCCTTCCAAACCTCTTAATCTTTCTAAATCTTCACACTCTCGCACATCATGAATGATAGATGATAAATGTTGAGAGATTTCTTTAAAAAGAGCTACATCCACTCGTAATGGATAATCTCTAGTCATTCTTTCTATTATCCATTTATTGTTATAAATCTTTCCAATAATAAAGTTACGTGCAATTTTTACCGACATAACTTCATCTTCAGACACACGATATTGTTTCTTTCTAAGGATGACGTTACCTTTACTTTTTCCGATCACTCTTGCCAGAAATCGACCGTTCTTAGTTAAAAAAACTAATGAAATATTTTTTTCTGCACAATATCCCATTAATGCAGGACTTGCACCAGTATAGCCAAAGGATACGATTGATTCTAAATTATGAAGCGGCAATCTACCTATCTTCTCACTCTCTTTTAAAAGGACAATATTATCGCCGTCTAATGATAAATAAACATCTGATTGAGTGATAAATAATGTGTTAAGCAGTTTTTTCATTCTTTTATCTTTCCTTCAATATAACTTTTTACAGTCCGCTTATTCATTAAATTTGGCAAACAAATATTTTGGAGGGAACAGTTTTTGCAAAAAGATCCAGTTTTCACTTTAGGCGTATACTTGCGCTTATAATGATCATGCATTTCTAAGACAATTGACCTTACTTTATTTTTATTTTCTAATGTTATAGGTATTTCTACTCTCCGTTTTATCTCGTTATAAAACATATATCCTGTGTTTATTTTGCAAAGTAACATCTCCTCTAAACACATAACTTGTGCTGTTAATTGCAATATATCTGAATCATTTATTTTCGGCTTTCCACGTTTATATTCTATAGGATAGGCAACATATTTCCCTTCAGCACCCACTATTTCTACACCATTATTATCTTTAACAAATTCAACAACATCACAAACACCGGTAATTTTCAGTTCATTTGACTTTACAGGCATTGCTCGAACAATCAGTTTATTGCCACGCTTCTCTCGAATAAATGGCTTGTCAGCTTTTCGGTGAAGATATTGTCCTTCAATCGTTCTTACATTTTCTTCCCATTGCTGTTCAATATGAATGAGAGCCCATTGGCGTCTACAAAATTGAAAATGCTGAATACCGGACAACATTAAATAAATTTCTTCCTCATTATTTACCATCGATGACCACAGCTTTTAAACCATCTAGCTCATTTAAAGTGATCGTATAATCATCAATCGATTTTGGTTCTTCCACATTTTTTTCAATTTTTAATAAACGATGAACTTTAGCGGAAGAATATTGTCCCAGTTTTGAATTGTGCTCCCACCAATAAACTTTGTGCACTTCCATGCTTCCTTCAGGTCTCGCAGCAGATGCGTCATTCTCAAACAATGTAACAAGAGCTTGTTGGATTTTTAGAGCATCTTCATTTGTAAATCCTGTTTTTTCTGCCAATTGCGTATTCATACTGCCGTAAAAAACATACACACCAAAATCAACACGATGCTTCATTCCCATAGTGTCAGAGCTGCGTTTTTCATTTGTTACAGAATTTACACTTTTTGTAATCTGCATGCTGACAATATCAACAGGGTCGACACTTGTTGCCGTATGGATTGAAACAGGACCACGAACACCGACAGATAAATCGGATCCTTTAAAGGCAAAAACTTGACCAAAGGCCCGGACATCTATCCATAACTGGCAAGCTATCTTCGCAAACTCTTCACTTGAGCCGTTTTTAGAACTCATAATTTTCTTTAATTCCGGGTGTGCTTCTGCACGCTCTTTTAAACTTTTAAAATCATCGACTTTTCGATCATTCGATTGAACAAAAATGGACTCTCCCATATCCTGCAGTCGATTTCTGATTTTCCGTTTAATGGCCACATCCGAAATCTCTCCATGTCCGTCATAATTTTGTCTCGGACGGTTTCCATTCAATGGATCTCCATTCGGATTGGCTTTTTTAACCGATAATACAACAGCAAAATCAATTTTATGATCTAAGATTGACATATTACATTCCTCCTACTTCATTAGATGGTTCAGTATTTTTTTCTGATTTTTGATATAATGCATGTCGTTGGCTATAAAAACCTAATAGGTATTTACCAGATAACGGTTTGTTATTAAAATCTTCAAATTTCATTCTAGAAGCCACTTCATCAATTAGTTTGGACAAATATAGCCCTCTTGTCCCGAGCCTCATTTGATAAGGTTGAATACTTTCCTGAATGATCTTCCATGTTCTTGCGGGGTGTTTGGAAAAAGCGTTCATATATCTGATGGCGTTAGTAGCTCGCGTTTCATCAGAATCTAAAGCGCGTCTTTCCAACACATCCGCAATTGCTAATAAACGGCCAAATAAATAATCGCGGTCGTTATTTTCTGTATCTAGCGCCACATTTAATCCCTCCTGTTTATTAATTAAAGCGCAGGCAATACTTAACGTTTTTTCCCATTCCCAGTTTTCCATTGCTACTGGATTTGAAGCGCGATAAAAAGCGCTTCTGATAATATCCAGTGGAATTTTTTTACCATCGACAATACAAGGCAAGATGCGCTCCATCAGTCCTTTCACTACTTTATCGTTTGCATTCGGCCCATAAGCAGCAAACGCAATATCTTTAGTCGCGGGAGCTCCATAAAATTGAACCGCTTTCTTTTCTTCATCTTTTCGATAACGGTGAAGCCACGCGCAAGTTGAGTGCCATTCAACCAGTCGTTGTAAATACAGTTCCCTATTCATATTTCGATAATAAAGCACAGCAAGACGCCCCGGGGTAGCAGAATCAAGGATTAAAATATTCACCTCAGACTTTGTTGTCAGATTCGCTTTATAACCCTCCAAAGCTTTGGCTACTTCATTGGCAAATTCCTGATTCGTAAACGATTTTCTTTCTTTTTTTTCTAATGGCATGGGATGGATAGCAAAAGTATCTTCTGTCGGATCTGGAAGATTAATTTCATCATTTCCCCATACAAGAAACACGCGTTGGTCAATGATTTTTCCCTGCCTGTTAATCAGCCATTTCAATGCATTATGCGCCTTTTGGGAAACATCATAACTAATGCTGGCCACTTCATTACTTTCATGGAAACGTCCCCTGAACGTAAAACCACTCGTATCATTGGCAGAAATTAGTTTCGCTTTATCGCCAGCATTTCTAATTTTGTTTGCGTGTTTGTCAGTGCGTGGCAGCTTTTTTCCCGTTACATAACATAAATCTTCATCGCTATTATTTAACAGATCTTTGTAGTAGGAAATAAATGAATCATACATTTCAGGATCGTTCCAAACCTTTGTCAATATAGTACGAGGTGAATAAACATTAAAGCGAACAAAAGCACTCTCCACTCCAGCGCTAATGACTGAAAAGATAGGCGGTTTGCTCCCATACAAAGATTCGTATTTTTTATCCCATTTATCGATTAAATGCCCATTAGGATCTAAGTACAAAACGTTTGCATCCACTAAATCTTTAATTAGCCGCTTTTGGCTTAAATAGTTATAAATACTTTTTACTTTTTTTGTTGCATAGGGTGATTCTGCCCAATCTTTCAACTGTTGAATATAATAGCTAAAAGGTTCTTCTTTTTTTATTTTTCCACCATATGTAACAAAATCGCCTGCTACATAACTTAATTTATCGTGAAGCGGATAAGGAGCTATTTTCGTACTAGTCCGGTTCGCGGCATCTTCTGTGCAAGGGATGACAGTCACCTCTTTAATGACTGTTGCCGAATGGAATTGCCCGTCTTCTGTGATATTCACTTCAATATGCGCGGTTTGAGTCGTATGAGAAATCGGCAACAAAGTATACTCTTGTTCATTATGCTTTTTTTCCATTACACCTACACGATCTAAATTGGCTTCATATGTCTCATATAAATTTAATAACCAGCTCATTTATTCACCTCCCCCTCCTAATTGATTTAGCAGTTCATCAGCAGATTCAATATTTGTTTTATCGAAATGCTTCGGATTCATTTTTTTGATTTTTCGAACATGTGTACATTGATCTGGTCTAATAAACTGAATAATGCCATTCTTCATAACTGGATTCCATAGACGTACTTCCATTTCGTTTCTACCGGTTTCATCTGGGTAATTAATCCCATGAACCATGGTACCTAGATGAATATCGCCATAATCATCATAAAATCCTTCACCTTCACCAAATACACACGGTTCAACATACCCTTGACATTCTCTAGTGCCTAAAAAGATATCTCTTCGCCCTCCAGCTTTCAGTGAACGTTTTAGTATGTTGTGATGCTTATGTTCGTTGCGATCAAAAGCAAGATCAGGACGGTGCGGATTAAAAACAAAATGTGCACGCACTTGATATCTTACGTCTTTTAAATACGTATAATGAGCCAGTGTATTTCCCCCACCATATTCAATTGGCCGAATGCCTTTGGATTCCATTCGAATCGGATTCATCACTCGAACCTCATCAATGATAAAAAGTATGGTGGGCTTCCAATAAATCGACTCGACAATTCCTTTCAACGCCTGGTAGGTTGGCACTTGATAGGACAGCTTTTCACCTCCCATTTTTGTCAAAGGATCCGTGAATAAGGCGTAATCACCATAAACTTCAAATTCAATAGCGTTTCTCAATACAGACACCTCCTTTTTGAATTTTTTAATAATTTAATAATAATCTTTTTTCAGAAAATATTCAACTTAAATAATATAATATATGAAATATAATATTTGAATCTTGATTATGGTATAATAAATTGTCGCTTTTAAAAGCGTGGATTGAAAAATATATTATATTATTTGAAAGAGGGTGCACCAAAAGTAATTGGCACCCTTTTGATTGTACTTTATTTTATTTAAGACCCCAGACCCCTCTTAAGTAAGCATCTTTTAAAATATACTTACATCCAAATGGCTGTCATTTTCAAAGTTGAGGCCGAATTCCTTATCATATGCTCCTTCTTTTAAGGCTAGGACTTTGCCGTCTAAATAACGCACTAACCCATCATTTTTGATTAATTGTTCGCGCTCATAATCGAAGATGTTGATCGTATATTGCTGAGCCTTTCGCAAAAGCTGGGAAAATTCATAAATGCTTTTATTGCTATTGAATTCAGCGATAATTTCTTTACCATCACCATACGGAACAATTACGGAAGTAGTCATGTCGTCGATCACTCGAAAATGTTCAGCCGCTGTTTTATAGCTGCTTACTAAAAATAATGGAGGAAGCGCACCATTTTTTTGAAAATATGCTAGGCTATAAGAGTTTTTTCTTCTATCGGCTATCAATAGCTCTACCATTTCTTTTTTCAATTTCGGTATAAAATAATTCAAACTCTGCTTGAATTCCGTATAATACTCTTTAAAATATCTTTCCATCGCTTGCATAGACAAGATGCTGCCACCATGATTGGCCTGATCGCGGCTTATATCAATCAAAATTCTTTTCGCAACTTCTTTTCCAACAGCTATTTCTTTTAAACGATTTAACTTTTCTTCTTCATGGTCTATAACATAAACATTTTGTATGTCCTTTTCACCGTGCCGATTGCATCTGCCTGCAGCTTGTGCAATGGAATCTAATCCTGCTAATGAGCGAATCACACAATCGAAACTAACATCTACCCCCGCTTCAATCAGTTGGGTGCTTACACAAATTACTTTATTACCCTCTTTCAGATGATCTTTTATTTCACCTAAAATTTTATTACGATGAGCAGCACACATTGATGTACTCAAATGATAAATTGGTAAATTTATCTTCTTCATTTTCAATTGAGTATACAGATCTTTCACAACTGATTTCGTATTTAAAATAACTAACACACTTTGTACTTCTCTTATTTTTGTCTCAATAAAATTGGATAGTTTTTCATTATTAAATGTTTCATTTGTTGCTTTATCAATGATTTCCACCCGTTTAAATGCATTAATTACATAATTTAGGTTTTTGACCATTTCCGCATCCGTATTTATTTCTAATTTATGCTCAACGAAGTCTAATGCTGGTTGAGTTGCAGTGCAAAGCACGATGCTGGAGCAACCATAAGTTTTTAAAAAGTTTAGTGCCTGATTAAATAGAGATACACATGAAATAGGAACTTTTTGCACTTCATCAAAAATAATCACTGAATGACTTAAATTATGTAGCCTCCTAATATTTCTACTCCCATTTGCGTAAAAAACGTTCAAAAATTGTACAATCGTTGTAAAAATAATTGGTGAATCCCAATTATCTTTGGCTAATTTTAATTTTTGTTGCACACTAATCAAGCCATCTTGATTTTCATCATCATCTATATCTTCAATAACGTTTGAATGATGCTCTAATATACTGGCATCATCTTTTAATATTTTTCTAACTTCTTCTGCGTTTTGTTCAATAATAGTTGTATAGGGGACTACAAAAATGATGTGTTTTTTGTTATAAAGTTTCGCGTGTTTAAGAGCATATCTTAAACTTGCTAATGTTTTCCCTCCACCAGTTGGGATAGATAACGTATATATTCCTGATGCTCTCTCAGCAAATTTATCACACTGATCAGACATTTCTTTTCTTAGAAGATTAATTAAGGCATCCTTTTGTTTACTAAATGAATTGATTTTTCTCATGAGCCTTTCGTAGTATATATCAAATAACTCTTCATGATTGTTTATAGGGTCATTGGTTTTATTTTCTTCAAATAATCTTGTATTCGTTCTATCAGCATCAATTAAAGCACTAAATACAAATTTGGTTAAAAACATTAGTTGCTTTTCATAATTTCCTGATGACTCTTTTGCTAAAAATTGTTTTAACTCTTCAGCTGCCTTGTCAACATAATTATGAAAATCTCTCTCATTCATAACATATTTAAAAAAATATTGCTTTATCCTATCAAATTCAGGCAATTCTTTATCACGGACTCTTTTTAAGTAATTTGATTCTAAATCTGGATTTAAAAAATCTTGAAGATACGAGTGATGAGAAATTATCGCATTTCCCACCACTTCTGCTAAGAGACCTTTATGAGGATCTAACTTCTCGCTTGTATGAAAAATCTCATAGAGAAGTTTCCCACCTGCAGTTGAATGGTCAACACTTCCTCTTCTAGGCGGTGCATCAGGATTATTTACTGCTTCTAATATGTATTCTCTAAATTCATTTGTGCATTTTCCAAGATCATGAAGCACACCAGCAAGACCAGTTAAATGTTTTACACCTAGCTTTTCCCCATAGGATTCAGCCAAATCTCTTACTTCTAACAAATGATCTTTAACAGTTTGTATTTTATTATCACTTTCGCGTATATGGGCAATAAACTTCATTTAATCCCGCTCCCTGCGATATTTTTAAATATTTGCACCTACTCTAGATACACTAAAATTTCATATTAATATTCGAGAAAGCAACGGGTAGCCTTTCAACCTCAAATTGGCATCGAAGTCTCATTTCTTTTCCCTCCAAGCTTTTCTATCATCATCCTATCATCTATTCCGGAACTTAATATGTCAGTTTAAAAAATTTTTTGACAT
>Ga0207865_101761_pt1 | contig 14844 bp, 13 predicted proteins | sample HigsolmetaAR204D_FD_184836 | JGI IMG/M metagenome (GOLD analysis project Ga0207865, IMG submission 184836) | Ionic liquid and high solid enriched microbial communities from the Joint BioEnergy Institute, USA - AR20-4-D (SPAdes) (version 2) ...
CGATTGCAGGGAGAATCAGCAAGTCTAGACCCTTAATTCGTCGAAGTGGGTCAAATTTAAACCGGCGAAGTGGGTCAATTTAAATCCGGCCTTGACACTATTTTACTGAATCGTACCCAGTTTAAAATGTAACGCAGGCTAGGCAGCGCTATTTTGTCAAAAGCACGGAATCGGGTAGCCAAACATGCCCAATAAGGCTGGCTGCTAGCGTTACCATTTCAAATCGATCGTTTCGAGCGAAATAAGCTCTGTGGCTAGCGTTAGCTGAAGGTATGGAAGAAAACGGTCTTTCGACGTCCATTCAAGGAAGAGCGACCGCGGTTTAGCGGTTGTTTTTCTTGGTACAGAATGTCGCACCTCGCTTTATCGCTTTAGCAAAGCAAAACTTTCTGTAGCATTCAAAAAAACAGCAGCCCCCGTCCTCCCGGACAAGGCTGCCGCTTATCAAGCTTGATATCCCGTTCGCTTCCAGCAATCCATGGTATGATCGTCCACCATCCCGGCTGCCTGCATGTAAGCGTAGCAGATCGTCGTGCCGACGAAGCTGAAGCCGCGCTTCTTCAAGTCTTTGCTCATCGCGTCGGACTGCGGCGTGCTGGCCGGCACCTGCTTCAGGCTTGTCCACCGGTTCACGATCGGCCGCCCCTCCACGAAGTGCCAAATGTAGGCGTCGAAGCTGCCGAATTCCCGCTGCACCTTAAGGAACGCCCGGGCATTGCTCACCGCCGAGCGAATCTTCAGACGGTTGCGGATCAATCCCGGGTCGGCAAGCAGCGAGGCGATTTTGTCCTCGTCGTACGCCGCAACCTTCACCGGGTCGAAGCCGTCGAACGCTTCGCGGTACCGCTCTCTCTTCTTCAGCACGGTATACCAGCTGAGGCCCGCCTGCGCCCCTTCCAAAATCAGCATCTCAAACAGCTTGACGTCATCGTGAACGGGAACTCCCCACTCCTCGTCGTGGTATCGGATATATAATGGATCTTCATTCACCCAGCCGCAGCGGCAGATCATCGGCTTCATCCTCTCGATTCTTTTCCCCATATTATATACCAGAAATGCATTCCGTCATAGAAAAAAAGAACAAATGTTTGCATCGCTATTGCTGCCTGCGGTTGTTGAACCTGGGCCGAAGATGGCCGTTTCCATGCGCCAAACAGACCAACGGCCATGGACGTCGGAGGTTAAATGCGCAGCTTGCGGCATAAGATATGGGAATAGAAGGAGTCGTCCTGTCTGCATCGCCCCTCCGGCCTTTTGCGTATATAAGCGGTAGAAGCACCTGTCCCCGCGCCGAGCGGAGAAGGATCATTTTCCGGGAAATGAGGAATCAGGCATGGAGTACCGTCAAACCGTATACGAACAGCAAATTGCCAAGCTGCTGGCCGCCTGGGAGCGGGCGCTCAGGAAGCCTCCGGGACTGCTGGAGAAAACGTCGAGAGCGGTGCAGACCCGCATCAATCAGGCGATTCCCGAGAAGGTTCACGAGACGATCACGACCGCCGTCAAGGGCATTGTCCAGACCGCTCTGTTCGGGCTGGACTACATGCCCAAGAGCGAGCCGGTCCGCGGCATGTCGCTGGCGCTCAGGGACCACAAGGCGGAAGAGCTTATTTCCTTGTACAAAAAGGTGGCCGCGGCGGAAGGCGCGGGAACCGGCGCCGGCGGCCTGCTGCTTGGGCTGGCCGACTTCCCGATTCTGATCGGCATCAAGATGAAATTTTTGTTCGAGCTGGCTCATGTGTACGGCCATGACACCCGCGATTACCGGGAGCGTCTATTCATTCTTCACGTGTTCCAGCTCGCCTTTTCCAGCCAAAACAAGAAGCCCGCGCTCCTGCAGTCGATCGCCGAATGGCCGCAAACCGCCGCTTCGCTCCCTCCCGCGGATACTTATGCGCGGCATATCGACTGGCGGCAGCTGCAGCAGGAGTACCGGGATACGATCGACTTCCGCAAGCTGCTCCAGCTGCTTCCCGGCATCGGCGCGGTCGTCGGCGCCTGGGCGAACTACGGCCTGCTGGAGGAACTCGGCGAGACGGGGATGAACTGCTACCGCATGCGCTGGCTGGCGGAAACGGCAGACCGGGAGGCCGCCCCCCCGCAGCCCGGCGCCGGCTGGCTGAAGCCCGGCGATGCGAAATACCGGCCGGAGGCGGAGAGCGGACCGGGCTTTAGCGGCGGCACGGGCCAGAGCGACGAGCGGGACGAACGGGAAGAACGGCGATGAGGCGCGCGTTTTATAACGTACGTTTTACCAGGTGACGAAGCCTTTCGAACCGACGCCCGGATTGTTCAAAAGCTCCATCACCGGTACGGTATAAGCGATGAGCACCAGCACGGCCAGCACGCCGACCCAAAGCCCCCAGCGCTCGAAGATGGCCGGCGTCCGCTCCGCTTCTGCCGACGCTTCCGCAATCGGAAACTCCTCCTGTCCTCTGGGCGCTCTCAGCAGCATGACGATGTTGGAGATCATCATAAGCACGCCGACGAACAAAATCGTGCCGCCAATCGCCATGGCAACGTAATAAGGCATCCACAACACCGTGTCCGGGTGATCCATGTACGTCGTGTAGGCTGTGCGCCGCGGTGCCCCGAACAGGCCGACCGTATGCATCGAACCCGACATAAAGAACATGCCGACGACCCAAATCAGCGTCTGGACGATGCCCAGCTTATGCATCCGCGCGGTCAGCTTGCGCCCGGTGACCGCGGGAATCAGCCAATACACGATGCCGAAGAATGTCAGCGCGACGCTTGTGGCGACCGTCAGGTGAAAGTGCCCGGTCACCCACAGCGTGTTGTGCACAACGGCGTTAAGCTGATGGCTCGCATTGATCAGACCGCCGGCGCCGGCCGGAATGAAGATCAGCATGCCCATGAACGGCGCGAAGAAGCGGACGTCGCTCCACGGCAGCTTCTTGAGCCAGCCGAACAGCCCTTTGGCGCCGACCGACCGGCCGTGCATTTCGAAGGTAGCGAACAGCGAGAACGCCGTCATGAGCGATGGAATGACGACCATGAACGTCAGCACGACCTGCAAGTATTTCCATCCGCTCGAAATGCCCGGCTCCATCAATTGGTGGTGGAACCCGACGGGAATCGAGAACAGCAGGAACATGATGAATGACAAGCGGGCCAGCGCATCGCTGAAGAGCCGTCCGCCGATGATTTTCGGAATGACGACGTACCAGCACATATAAGCCGGCAGCAGCCAGAAATAGACGAGCGGATGGCCGAAGTACCAGAACAGCGTGCGGCTCAGCATGACGTTGACGGTATCGACCCAGCCGAACGACCACGGGATCAGTTGAAACAGCACCTCCACGGCGACGCCGAGCGTGGCGATCAGCCACAGCAGCATCGTCGCGACGGCCATAAAGGCGAACAGCGGCGTCCGCTCTCCCTTGTGCGTCTTTTTCCAGTAGCGGTACTGCGTGAACAGGCCGAAGCCGCTCATCCAGCTGCCGACGACGACGAACACCAGGGCGATGTAAAACCACGGCGACGCCTTCATCGGCGCGTAAAACGTATAAAGAACAGTCGCTTTGTTAAGCAGAATGAGCACGGTCGCAAGCAGCGTGCCCGCCGTCATGAGCCCGTAGCCGAGCCAGGCCAGCTTGCGCACCACCGGCAGCAGCCAGCCGAGCGTCCGGGCCGCACCCGCATACAGAAAGCCGATAATAAAATACGTGGTGAACACGAGCGCCATCAGTACGCCGTGAGCGGTCAGCAGTTGGTAATAGCCGATGCCGTACGGCAGCGTCACCATTCCGCCGCGCACGAGCCCCTGCAGCAGGCCGGCTATGCCGCCGAGCAGCAAGGCCAGGAAGGCGAACAGCACATGCGCCAGAATCACCGCCGAATCGCGGCGCTCGAAGCTTTGAAATTCGTTGGACAATGTCGAACACTCCTTTACGTTGCCGGGCCGGCCGTTTTTTTCTGTCGTCGTACCGGCTTCCGGCGTCGCGCCTTGTGAAATTAATCACATCAACTTGATCATATCTCCGTCTTTCCGGATCTTCCGCTACTTGACGATAATCGTCGTCATCATATTTTCGTGCGCCACCCCGCAGTATTCGTTGCACAAGATCAAATATTCCCCGGGCTCCTTGAAGGTGTACGTCAACTGGTTGACCTCTCCCGGCATGACCATCATGTTCACATTCGTGCCCGGTATTTGAAAGCCGTGAACGACGTCCTTGCTCGTCACGTGAAAATGAATCGTCGCCCCGGCCGGCACCTCCATCTTCTCCGGCGCATAGCCGAAGGCGAAGGCCAGCATGTACGCCTCGTATTCGTTGTCTCCGATCTTGCGCAATCCCGGCTCATTGAACGGCGCGGTCTGATCGACCGTCTCCGGATCGACGGTATGCCGGTGATCGCCCGGCGGATGAATCCCTTTGGCAAAGGCCCCGACGCCCAGCACGCCCAAAAATACGAGCAGCATGGAAATGCCGAAGGCGAGCCATATTTTTTCCAGTCGATGCATGTGCATGCTTACCTACACTCCTTTGTTAACTATCCGTGCTTGTTGTGCACCTTGCCTTACGCCGCTTGCTGCCGAAGCCGCTCTCGCGCCGCCCGCGCTGCCATCTTACCGCACTTGGCGGCATCTCGGGCGGCGGCCAATGCCGCTCGCACTGCCATCTTGCCGCGCTAGGCGGCGTCCCGGGCGGCGGCCATATCGCTCGCGCTGACGTCTTGCCGCACCAGGCGGCGTCCCGTGACCCCCTTCCCTGCACGCCCGGGCTTGGACCGTATCATCCTTTCGCACGGTCATTGTTGCCGGGCGCGTTCCGGCACGGAGGCTCAGCCCCGGGCTATGAACAGCGCGAATACGGCGATCCAGCTCAGCAGCAGGAACAAGCCGAGCAGCATGACGGAAGCGAACGTTCCCTTCAGCACAGGCTCCGTAGCCGCGCCGGTTTCCGCCCGTTCCGCGGCTTTGGCGGCAGCGTCCCGGCTTCCGGCCGGCCCGTCTGCGAGACGGTCGTGCGGTTGTGCCATGTCTATCCCTCCTCCAACTCGTGCGGAGTTGTTTATGCGACCATTGTAGGGTTTTGGCCAGGCCCCCCACTATGACAATAGTCACAGGCGGACAGGCAAGCGGTGAACGTTTTATGACCGAACCGATATGAACTGCATAGATTCAATTGACCCGGTTCATCAGCAACCGCTTGCCCAAAAGCAAAAGAAGCGCCGTGACCCCCGTAGCAACCAGGTCGCAGCGCTTCTCTTTTCAACTCGTTACTTATCGCCGTAATGGGTACGGAAAGCGTAAAATTCAATCATCCCATCTTTTATTCGATAGACCAACCGATTCGTTTCATCGATCCGGCGGCTCCAATATCCAGATAGATCTCCGCGCAGAGGTTCGGGTTTACCTATGCCTTCATACCCATTACGTTCAATGTCCTTAATGAGCTGGTTAATTCTCTTCAATGTTTTGCGGTCTTCGGTTTGCCAGTACAAGTAATCTTCCCAGGCATGGCTCGTAAAAATAAGATTACCCATTCTCTTCCGGCTCCAGGTCGTTCATCGACTTGCGCACTGTCTTCCCTTGCTCCATTTGCTGTATGGATTCCTTTAACCTTTTGATATTAACCGGGTTATAAAAAGGATCGGTTTGCGTTGTAATTTCAAATGGAATTCCGCCTTGCCGAAGCGACTGACGAACAAAGATATTTACGGCTGTTGTCATATTTAACCCCAGCTCGGAAAAGAGGGCTTCCGCTTCTTTTTTCAGGTCTTCATCCATCCGAATGTTGATATTTGTTTGTCCCATTTTATACACTCCTTTCATCCGATTTTATTTACAATGTATTATAAATTATTCACTTCGTAATTACAATGTACGAATATCCTTCACTTTTCGTTAAATAAAACAAGCCGTCTCCTTTTACGAAGACGGCCTTATGGCTGATTCATCCGGTGCAGCATCACGAAGCGTTTTTGCTCATCTGCTCCGAGCTGTTCGTCATAACACACAGGAACGAGGCTTTACCAGCATTATCGGGACGCCGGCCACGCTTCCAGGCGGTAAGCCATATCCCAAAACAAATATTCATAATGGCTGCTGATGACAAAATGCCGCTGCATCCGTTCGCGGTCCCGCTCCGTCGCCTGTTCCGCCAGCTGATCCAGACGGTCGATCTGCTCCTGCACGAGCTCCCGGAACCAATCCCCTCCGTAAGCGGCGATCCACTCTTGATAGATCGGCTCCTCGGGCTTGCTGCCAGCCAGCCGCTCGCCGATCTCGTAATAGAGCCAATAGCACGGGAGAAGCGCCGCGATAATGTCGCCGAGGTGGCCGTTATAAGCCGCGCGGTACAGATGCGAGGTGTACGCGTAAGCGGTCGGCGCCGGCTCGAACGATGCCTGCTCCTCTTCGGTGATGCCGAGCAGCTTGGAAAACTTCTCGTGCAGCGACAGCTCCGCCTCGTAGGTGCCCTGCACGTGAACGGCCATCCGGTTCGACGTGAACAGATCGTCGGCCTTCGCCGCGCCAAGCGCCTGAACTCGCGCAAAATGGGACAAATAATACGCGTCGTTCAGCACATAGCAGCGAAACCGGTCAAGCGGCAGCGACCCGTCGCCGATGCCGCGGACGAACGGATGCTCGAAGCTCATGGTCCAGCTGGCGTCGGCCGCCTGGCGAATGCGTTCGGTAAATTTCATGACTATCCATCTCCTCTTGCGGATAAAATTTTGGGGTGCCGGCCTACGAAACGTAGCGCACGTCCGTCACATCGAAGAACGGGAACTGGTTCCCGATATACAGGGAGACAAGCCAGATGAGCAACAGCGCCGCCACGAGCAGCAGATCGTTCGCTGACCAGCTCACGGTGTAGTAATAAGTCCGCCGCCCGGCGGCCGAGAACCGCTTGGCCTCCATCGCCACGGCGATCCGCTGGGCCCGCCGGATGCTCTGCGCCAGCAGTGGCACGGAATAGCGGCGCAGCCTGTCGTAGAAGCCGGCGATGCCGCGCCGCGGCCGCACGCCGCGCACTTTAAGCGCCATCTCCAGCGTGCGGTACTCCGCCGCCACCATCGGCAGCAGCCGCAGCGCCGCCATGAAGCTGTAGGCATAGCGCGGCGGCAGCCTCAGCTGCTGCATCAGCGAGTAGAACAAGCGGACCGGCCGCGTCGTCAAGGCAAACAGCATCCCGACGATCCCCATATCGACTGTCTTCAGGCCGATATGGATGCCGCGGTAAAAGCTTTCCTCGCTGACAGAGACAAGCCCCCAGCGGAACCAGAGCGTATCCCCCTTGCCGAACAATATCATCGACATCGCCGAGGAAAGAAACATCAGCGCGAACGGCAGGCTGAGCAGCGCGATGCGCCGGCCCGGATGGCCGGACGCGGCGATCAGCAGCGCGAAGAGCATCCAAGTCGCGTTGGCCAGCACGTTCAAGTTATGGGTAAACAATACGAGAAAAAACAGCGCCACTGACAAAAGCAGCTTGCCGCTCGGATTCGTCCGGTGCAGCCACGTTTCCTTGCACTGCAGCTCCGCAATCAACCGCTCCTCACCTCCGGCAGTCTGGCCAAAGCCGCCCGCTCCTCCGGCAATTCGGCCTGGACTGTCTCTTGCCCCTCCGGAACCTCCGTCGCCGGAATCTCCGCAAAGCGGTAGCCGTACAGAAGCTCGAGCTCAGCCGCATACTCCTCGGGGCTCATAACGGCCTCCAGCCGGCCGTGCCGAATCTCCCATACCTTGGTGGCAAAATGACGGACGAGCTCCGGATCGTGCGTGACCATGACGATCGCCGTCCCTTCCTGGCGCCAGGCCTCCAGCTTTTCCAGCAGCGCGAACGTACTCGCCGCATCCTGGCCGAATGTCGGCTCGTCGAGCAGCAGCAGCGCCTGCGCCTTGACGGTGGCGGCCGCCACGCTGAGCCGCCGCTTCTGGCCGAGCGACAGCTGGTACGGATGCAGCGCGCGGTGATGCTCAAGGCCGAACCAGGCCAGCAGATCGTCGGTTTTGGCCCGCACCGCCTCCTCCGCCTCCCCGTCCCGGCGAAAGTTGAACGCGATCTCGTCATACACCGAATGGGCGACGAACTGCATCTCCGGGTTCTGAAACACATAGGACAGATGGTCCGCGCAGTCGTCGAAGCCTTGAACCGGCCGGCCCAGCAGCGTGTATTCGCCGCGGGTCTGGATCAGCTGCATCAGGCTGAGCAGCAGCGTGCTCTTGCCCGCCCCGTTCGGACCGACGACGGCGATCCAGTCGCCCGTCTGGATATCGGCGAGCGGCGCCTCGATCTTCGTCTCCTTGCCCCTCATCCCGGCAAAATCGCGCAAGCGGACCAGCGGCGGGCGAGCCTCCGCGCCCGCCAAGCTCTTCTCGCTGCCGCGCTCATCCGCAAGCTTGCGGTCAGCCATCCGGCGCAGCGCCCGGTAGCGCGGACCCGCAATATAGTCGGCCCATACGCCGGGATACCAGATGCCGTATTCCTGCAGCTCGGCCCGGCGCTCCCGGAACACGTCGGCCGGCTTGCCGTCGGCCAGCACCCGCCCGTCCGGACTGAACATGACGACGCGTTCGACGAATGCGGCGACTTCCTCGATCTTATGCTCCACAATGATGACGGTATCGTCCTTCGTCACCTCGCGCAGCGTCTCCCAGACGTCGCTCGTTCCCTGCGGGTCGAGCAGCGACGTCGGCTCATCCAGAAACCAGACATCGGGCTCCAGCGCCAGCAACGAGGCGATCGCGAGCCGCTGCTTCATGCCCTGCGACAGCGAGGCGATCGGCATGTGCGCATCGTCCAGATGGAGGCCGACGCAATCCAGGCACTTGCGGATGCGCTCCGCCATCTCCTCCCGGGGAACGCCCATATTTTCCAGCACGAACGCGATCTCTTCATCGACGTAAGGCATGCAAAATTGCGCGTCAGGGTCCTGGAACAAATAGCCCCAGCGCTCCGGGATGACGATCTCGTCGTATTTGACCGGAACCTCCATCGCCTGCGGGATGAGCCCGCTCAGCACCTGCAGCAGCGTCGATTTGCCGCAGCCGCTCGGCCCGAGCAGCAGCACCTTCTCTCCGGAACGCACCTGCAGCGTCAAATCCTCGAACATGAGCCCCGGGCTGCCCGGGAACTTGAGGCGGACGCCGGCGACGCCCGATGCCGCCCCGGCTAGGCTAGCAAAGCCGCTCATATCGTCTTCCTGCGGTCCAACGCGCTGTAGTCGTCCGCTGCAGCGGGACGGACGAGCCCGGCTACGCCTGTTTTTTCCAGCGCCTTGACGAGGGCGAACGCGCAGACGCCTGCGATCAGATACGAACCGGCAAAGCGGAAGAACAGATAGAGCAGCACACTCCATGTCTGCAAATCCGTCAAGTACCCTTTGAACAGGTCAAAAACGAGCGCGCCGGCGCCCGACGCCATGCCGCCAAGACCGGCGACGGTAACCGTATAGCGGCGATAGCGGAAAGCGGCGAACACCGCTTCTGCGAACAAGCCCTGAACGAAGCCGTAAGTCAGCGCCCCGATGCTGAAGTGCGAGCCGAGAATCAATTCGACCGCCGCCGCGGCCGTCTCGGCCAAGAGCGCCACGCCCGGCTTGCGAATCAGCAAATACGCCATCGTCCCGGCGATGAACCACATGCCGTAGGACAACTGCTCCAGCTGCAGCCCGGCAAGCGCGAGCAGGTTGTACACGTCGCCCCATACGCGGTAAATGACTCCGAATACGACGGCGATGACGACGGTGACGAGCACGTCGGTCAATTTCAACCCTTTGGACATAGCCGTTCCTCTCCCTTTTCCGTTTCAATGTGGTTTAATGCCTGCAAAACAAGCATGCGACCGGAGAACCGGCCATTCCCGTCTTTCCTGCGGCATCCCCTGGCCTTTTTCGCGCCCGCGGCAACGCCAAAAAAGCCGCCTCCGGCAAAAACGGGAAGCGGCCTGCTGAAATCACAAGTCATCGCGTCATGCATGATAACGCGCTCCACTTCCCTACGCTGGCATAATCCAGATCAGGTTCGGAGGGTCTAGAACCTATCAGTTCAGTCTCAGCCTCTTCGGCTCCCCTAGTGTCATACTCATCTTAACACGATTGATCCGATTGTCAATGAGATTTTTAGAAAAAAGCTTTGGCGGCAGCGAGGATCCGTTAGAGCGAATTTCCGCGGGGCGGAAGCCTGCAGGCTGGTCAAAAACGGCGGGGCCATAGGGGAATTCCGGTTGCGAATCTTGCGTTGTTGTGTCAAGATATTCGTTAGGAAAAACAGAAGAGGAAACAGGTGAACGCATGAGCAAATCGTTGTTCCGGCTGCTGACCGAGCTGTCGTCCCGTAAGACGGTATCGAGGATCACGGGAGCATTCGCCAAATCGAGATGGAGCCGGGGGTTCATCCCCCGTTTTATCAAGGCGTACGGAATCGCTGCGGAGGAAGCCGAGAAGGCGGTGCACGAGTACGGCACGCTGAACGAATTTTTCACCCGCCGGCTGAAGCCGGGCATGCGCTCTGTCGCCATGGAGCCCGATACGATGGTCAGCCCGGTGGACGCGCTAATTACCGGCATCGGATACATCCAGGACGGGACTCTGCTGAATGTCAAGGGACAGGATTATACCGTCGAGGAGCTGCTTAACCGTTCGCCGCGCGTGGTCAATTACAAGAACGGGTTCTTTTTTGTCCTTTACTTAAGTCCTACGGACTATCACCGGATTCATTCGCCAGTCGCCGGGGATATTATGGAAAAGGAGCACGTCCCGGGCAAAGTATACCCCGTAAACGAGTTCGGCCTTACCCAAATGCGCCGCGTCCTGAGCCGCAACGAACGGCTGATCACGTATATTCAGCACGAGCTTGGCGAGGTGGCCGTCGTCAAGGTCGGGGCCTTGAACGTAAGCAGCATTCAATATGTGCAGCCGCTTCCGAAACGGCTCGCCCGGGGAGAGGAGCTGGCCTATTTCGAATTCGGCTCGACGGTCGTCCTGCTGGCTGAGACCGGCACGTTCGAATGCCTCGAAGGCTTGTCCGTCGGCTCCAGGGTAAGGATGGGGGAAGCGTTGGGACGGTTTAACAAAAAGCGCTGACGGCGCTCCCTTGCACGCGAGAAGGACGGGACTGGCAGCTGCGGAGGCATTGTTCGTCGAGACGCCGCCGCGCCACGCAAGGTCCCGTCTGTACAGCTCCCCTCAACACATTCGATCCGCGCTCTTCACGCAAAAAAGTCTGTCCGATCCATTCCGGATCAAGACAGACTTCGTTGTTCTACGCTACTTTCGCTCCGACGAATCGTCCCCTCTCAGGGCAGTCCGCCGCCGCGCCACGCCGTCTTCGTAGGCTGCGATGATGACGGCGTCTCTCACCTTCTCCACCACGTTATGATTGAACACGCTTGGTATAATGTAATGCTCGTTCAGCTCGTCCTCGCCGACGACCGAAGCGATCGCATAGGCCGCGGCCAGCTTCATCGATTCGGTAATCCGGGAAGCGCGGCAATCGAGCACGCCCCGGAAAATGCCCGGGAAGCACAGCACGTTGTTGATCTGGTTCGGGTAATCGGAACGGCCGGTCGCCATGACGCGAACGTAAGGCTCCGCTTCCTCCGGAGCAATCTCCGGCGTCGGGTTGGCCATGGCGAAGACGATCGGATCGCGGCCCATGCGCTTCACATCCTCTACGGAGAGCACCCGCGGTCCGGACAGCCCGATGAAAATATCCGCGCCGGCAATGACATCGGACAGCTTCCCGCTCTCCCCGTGCGGATTCGTGTGCTCGGCGTACCACCGCCACGCGGCGTTCGCATACTCTCGCCCGCGAACGATTGCGCCTTCGCGGTCGACGCCGACGATGTTCGTAATGCCGGCGGCATGCAGCATCTTCGTGCAAGCAATGCCGGCGGCTCCGATGCCGCAGACGACGACCTTGCACGCTTCGAGCCGTTTGCCGACGATTTTGGCCGCGTTGATAAGTCCCGCCAAGATGACGACGGCCGTTCCGTGCTGATCGTCGTGAAAGACGGGAATGTCGAGCTCCTGAATCAGCCTCTCTTCGATCTCGAAGCAGCGCGGCGACGAGATGTCTTCCAGGTTAATGCCGCCGAACGAAGGCGCCAGCGCCTTGACGATGGCAATGATCTCCTCGGTATCCTGCGTGTTCAGGCAGAGCGGAAAAGCATCCACGCCCGCCATCTGCTTGAACAGCATCGCCTTGCCCTCCATCACCGGCATCGCCGCCTCCGGTCCGATGTTGCCGAGCCCCAGCACCGCCGAGCCGTCCGACACGACAGCTACAGTGTTGCGCTTGATGGTCAATGTGTGAGCTTTGGACGGGTCCTCGTGGATGGCCATGCAGACGCGCGCGACGCCCGGCGTATAGACGCGCGACAAGTCGTCGCGGTTCTTGATCGGCAGCTTCGGCACCGTTTCGATTTTGCCGCCGAGGTGCATCAGGAACGTCTGGTCGGAGACGTTGATGACCCGGACGCCGGGAAGCACGCCCAGCTTCTCGACGATCAGATCGCTCTGCTGCTGGTCGGTAATATTGACGGTTATATCGCGAATCGTCGTCGTCCGTCCGGCCTGGGTGACGTCGATAGCGACGATATCCCCTCCGGCGTCGTTGATCGCTGTTGCGATTTGTCCGAATGACGAGACGCTCTTGTCGATTTCCAGCCGCAAAATAATGTTCGTGCTTCCGCTAATATTCGCTGCCATGGCCCGTGAGCTCCCTCCATTTTGATCGATTTATAACTGTTATTGAAACTTCATCCTGTTATTGAATTTAATGATAGCATAACAGCGGCGGTACGCCAAAAGGAAAGTTCACCTGCCCCATGCGCAAGCCGCCGCCAAACGGGACTTCCGGGGGGCTCCGGGGGGGCTCCAGGGGGCTCCAGGGCGCTCCCGTTTCCTCGCTCGCCGTGATCCGGCGAATCCCGCCCAGCCCGCTGCTGCGGCAGCGCCAACGTAAGCGATAAGAACGACAAGCGGCAGCATGCGCCTACCGGCCGATGCAGGCGCGCATGCGCCCGACGCCGAGCGCCATCTCTTCTTCCGTCAGCGCGGCAAAATGAAAATAAGCGCCGATGCGAAGGCGGCCTGCCGCTGCCGCGACGGGCTGCGTCTCCGACCAGCGGACGCCGGCTTCGGCGCATGCCTGCTTGAAGCTTGCATACCGCTGCTCCGAATGCTTCCACCACCCGAACAGATGCAGACCTGCATCGCTTTCGACCCAATCGAACAAGCCGGACAGCTCGCCATGCAGCAGCCGGCGCAGCGCGTCGAATTTCCGGCTGTACAGCCGCTTCATTCTGCGCAGATGGCGCTCGTAAGATCCGGCCGCCATGAACGCGGCCAGAGCGCGCTGCTCGAGCGGGTTGACCGGATACGGCTCGTACAGCGCCTGCGCTTGCGCGAACGGGGAAATCAGCCCGTGCGGCAGCACCGCGTAGCCGATGCGGAAGGCGGGCGGCAGCGTTTTGGTGAAGCTGCCGATATAGATCACCCGACCGTCGCCGTCCAGCGTCTTGAGCGGCTCGAGGCTGCGCCCGCGGTGGCGGAACTCGCTGTCGTAATCGTCTTCGACGATGACGGCCTCCCGCTCCGCCGCCCAGCGAAGCAATGCGAGCCGCCGCTCCAGGCTGAGCACGGCCCCGGTCGGGAACTGCCGCGCCGGCGTGACGAACAGCAGCCGAGCGTCCCAGGCGGCGGGAACGATGCCTGCATCGTCCACCTCGGCCCAGATCGGGCGCCCCCCCGCGGCCAGCACCGCCCGCCGAATGCCGACAAAGCCGGGCCGCTCCATGACGGCGGCGTCGCCCGGGTTCAGCAGCAGCTGCGCCAGCAGGGCGATCGCCTGCATCGAGCCGCCGCCGACGGCGATCTGTTCAGGCTGGGCCGCAATGCCCCGCGACCGCCGCAAATAGCGGGCGATGCTCTCGCGCAGCGGCCAATAGCCCTGCGCCGTCATCAGCTCGTCCGGCGGGGCGCTTCCCAGCTTGCGCACCTGCGCATACATCAGGCGGTTCCATTCCTCATGCGGAAAGCTGCGAGAATCGGGCCATCCCGCCCTGAAATCGACCAGCCGCGGCCCCCCGTTATGCAGCGGAGCAAAGTCTTTGCGGGACGTCGATTCACTCGATGCAGGCTTGTCGCCTGCGGCTTCTCGTCCGCCTGGCCGATTTCCGCTGTCATGCCGCCGAACGTCTGGCGCAGCGGATGCTGCGGCTGCCTGATGCGGCCTCTCCGGGGCGGCAGCCGGTTTTCCCGCCTCCTCCAGCCTTGCTGCCCAAGCCGACAAGCGAAACTGCGGCTCGTCCCGCTCCGCTGCAACAGATAACCCGGCATCATATGCCGTAAACGTGCCGCGGCCGGTCTCGCAGGACAAATACCCTTCGGAGGCCAGCATCTCATACACCTGGTTGACCGTGCCCCTGGACAAGCCGTACATTTCGGCCAACGCCCGGGTGGACGGCAGCCGCGTGCGAACCGGCAGCGTCCCCTTCACCATGCTGTCGCGCAGCGCGTGATACAAAGCCGCCGATTTCGTCGGGTGACGATCTTTGTACAGCTCGTATGGAATATGGAATTGCATGCCAGGCCGCCCCCGTTCCAGCGTATGTCGCTTGAATTGGTCTAATAAAATTAATCTAAATTGGCTCTTTTCGATTGTCAATAAAAGGCGTAAACTTCAATTTCAAATACGACTTCTTGCAAGCCAATTGAGCACCGGGAGGAGAAAATGCAATGAGAAGAAGCGAATTTGCCATGGAAGAACAAGAGGAGCTCGCGCGTTTTTTGGAAGAAATGAGCTTCGGCGTGCTGGGCACGTTGGGGGACGACGGGTATCCGGAGCTGACCCCGATGAATTTT
>Ga0207865_101763_pt1 | contig 14832 bp, 13 predicted proteins | sample HigsolmetaAR204D_FD_184836 | JGI IMG/M metagenome (GOLD analysis project Ga0207865, IMG submission 184836) | Ionic liquid and high solid enriched microbial communities from the Joint BioEnergy Institute, USA - AR20-4-D (SPAdes) (version 2) ...
TCCTTTGGCAGGTTTTGTTGTGGTGACTTAATTCTACCAAAAGAAATCCGACATGGATCTCTTTTATTTAGTTGTTCAATTTGATTTTACAATCAACCAAGGAAAAATATTATTATCTTAAAGAAAAGTACGGTATTATTGAATTTATAGAAAATAAAGAATATGAATCAAAAAATACTATATCATCCTTTTACGCTGCCATAGATTATCTGTCAGGTAAAAACTGTTATATATCAGAAAGTGATTTATATATTGCTAACCCTGAAATTATTAAGGGGGAAGTTGATAAGTCAAGGTATTATTTACGTTTTGTACCCGATCAGGACTATGAATGGGGGTTTGAACTGGAAGATGACAGAGTAAAAAAAGTAGTGAGACCAATAAAAGGAATTTATTTAAATCATCATATGTATGGTATGGCTTACTGGCTGAAAGATGATTTGGACCTCTTAATTGAAAGCGTAAAGCAGTTATATAAAAACCCCGGTCACGAAGGAATGGCATATGATGAAGCGGCCAACTACATATTTGATAAAATCAATATGGGAATAATAGCTGTTGATGATGGCCAAGTATACGAAATAGACAGCATTGATGATTTGGTTAAAATAGACTCTTCATATATGGAATATACCGTCAATAAAAAATAGTATACAAAGGAGAATAAGGATGAGAGAATTATTGGCTGAAAAATATGTAAATGAATTTTGCAATGCATTGGAAATAAGTAAAGAACAGATACAGGATATTTATGTAAATCCCGGACGTAGCGCAAACAATGAGAATTATGTTATTGTAGTTGACGGTAAATCCTATCTTATCAGAATTCCGGGTTCCGGAACCGAATTATTTTGCAACAGGGAACGGGAAGCAAAGACTTATAGAATCTTAAAACCTTTAGGGATAACAGATGAGGTCATTTATCTGAATGAAAAAACCGGAATAAAAATAAGCAAATATTATGAGAACAGCAGGATTCCGGATCGCAGCAACCGGGATGAACTGGCCGCAAGCATGGCAACATTGAGAAAATTACATGAAAGCAAAATCGACATAGGCTATATTGATACTCTGTTTGACAGGGCGGAAAGATATCGTTCATATGCTTTGAAGGCCGACGGTGAAAAATATTATTTAGAGGGATTTGATAAATACTTGAAGCAAACGGAGAAATTTAAAGCTTCGTTAGAGAATAGTCACAGGACAATATGCATTACCCATGGAGATGCCTCAATAAATAATCTCTTAGTAACCCAAGAACATTCATATCCTATTTTGATTGATATAGAATTCCCTGCTATGAGCGATCCTTTTGAAGACATAGCGACATTCTGTATTGACGCCGAGTTCAGGAAAAAGATATATTGCAAATGTTGGATTTTTATCTGGGTCGGGAAGCTAACGAACAGGAGCAGTATCATGTATTAGGTTTATGTGCTGTTGCGGGGATGATGTGGTATTCGTGGGCGACATATAAATGCGCAGTGTCCGAGAATAATAAGCTGTTTGTTGATTTTCGCAATGATTATCATCAGTATGTCGGTGAGTTATATGGCGAAATAGGATTATAAAACGTATATTTATTTTATAAATTACTTAGGTAATTATCCATTCATGAAAAATAAAAAAGATGGCATAAATTTTTGGAGGATATTTAATGAAGATATTATATGTTACTACTATTTCAAGTACAATAAATGCTTTTTTAATTCCTCATATTAAAATATTAATCGAAGAAGGACATAATGTAGATTTAGCATTTAATAACGATAATGGGGTAAAACAGGAACTTATTGAACTGGGATGTAAAGTCTATGAAGTACCATTCCAGAGATCACCGCTGAAATTAGATAATTTAATAGCATATAAGAAAATAAGAAGAATAATTTTTGAAGGGAAATATGATCTTGTTCATACACATACACCGATTGCTTCTGCTATTGTGAGACTTGTTTGTAGAAAATTAAATAATATTAGGGTTTTTTATACAGCACATGGATTTCACTTTTATAGGGGTGCACCAATTCTGAACTGGTTAGTATATTATCCTATAGAAAAAATATTGGCAAAATATACTGATGTGCTTATTACTATTAATAAAGAAGATTATCTTAGAGCAAAGAAATCATTTAAAGCAGGTCAAATTAAATATGTTCCAGGAGTAGGGCTTGATATAAAGAAATTTAATGAAATTATCGTTGATAAAGCAGCTAAACGTAAAGAATTATCTATACCTAATAGCGCCTTTATGATATTATCGGTAGGTGAACTGAATAAAAATAAAAATCATGAGACAGTTATTAGAGCAATAGCAAAATTGAATAATCCAAATATTTATTATTTAATATGTGGTGTTGGAAAATTAGAAAATAAATTGCATGCTCTGGTAAAAGATTTGGGTTTAGAGAAACAAGTTAAACTAATAGGATATCGGACCGATATAGCAGAGATTTGCAAAGCATCTGATATATTTTGCTTTCCATCTTATAGAGAGGGACTTTCAGTGGCTCTAATGGAAGCAATGGCAGTTGGACTACCGATTGTATGTTCAAATATTCGTGGTAATGTAGATTTAATTAAAAGTGGTAAAGGTGGGTTTTTAGTTAATCCTAATGATATAGATGGATATGCAGAAGCTATAAGCAAATTGATAAAAAATAAGGAATTGTGTATTGAATTTGGAAAATATAATATTGAGGCAGTTAAAAAATATAATTTAGATGTTATTACAGATGCTATGAAAAAAATTTATAAACAAGCTTATGATAATAGAGGGATATAATGCTGTACTATTTTAGTATAATTGCTATTTGCTGTTTGTTATCTATATTTATTGTAAAATGTAATGTAAGAAATCGATGGACAATTTTAGATTTTTTTATTTTAGTAATTTTAATTTTGTTTGCAGGTTTTAGAGATCATGTCGGAACTGATTATCAAACTTATTATGATATATATAATAGAATTGTAACCACAAAATTTAATATAGAAACATTTTATAATACAAATCAAGAGATAGGATACTATTTACTTAGTGTAATTACAAAAAAGATATCTAAAAGTGATATTGGTATTTTTATTTCTTCTTCATGCTTGACTAATATTTTTATTTATTCACGAATAAAAAAAGAATCGGAAGATTTTGTATATTCTATTTTATTATTTTTTTTAATGGGTATTTATACTGGACCATTTAACATTGTTAGACAATGGATTGCTATTTCGTTAAATTTTTACTCAGAAAAATATATAGAATCAAATACAAAAAGATTTTTCTTTATTAATATATTAGCCTCTTTGTTTCATATATCAGCATTTCCGGTAATGATTTTACAAAGATTAACACGAAAAATAAAGTTGAATAGAAAAATTATATTTATTTTTATTTTCACTATGTTCATTATTTTTTCTCTATCATATTATTTACCCTTAATTGCATCTATTGCTCAAAAAATTAACCCAAGATATGCCGGATATTTGCAAGTAGGTCAAAGTGGGTTAGGTATAAAATTACTTCTAGTTATTAAAATTGGGATTTTATTATTTGCTTTAATTAATAAGAGGAAAATAATAAATGAACGATATGTTTTATATTTAATGATTGCAGTTTTATTTAATATTTTAGGATTATATTATGTTATTATTTATAGATTTGTCAGTTATTTTGATATTTTCTTAGTATTACTAATACCTGAGATTTTAAAAAAATGTAAAAAGTACGATAGAGTAATATATAAGTACAGTTTTTTTCTTCTTTATACTTGTGTTTTTGTATTATCCATATTAAATTATGGAGATTTACTACCTTATAGCTCATATCTTTTCTGAAAATTTTTATGATAGTGCTATATATTTAAATAAAATCAATATTCAAAGGAGATTATTATGCCTAAAATATCAGTTATAATGGGTGTTTATAATGGTTCGAAAAAAATTGATTTTGCTATTAAATCTATACTTAATCAAACGTTTAGTGACTTTGAACTAATCATATGTGATGATGGTTCGTCTGACAATAGTTATGAGATTATAAAAAATTATGAGCAAATAGATAAAAGAGTTAAAGTAATAAAAAATGAAAAAAATATGGGGTTGGCTCCGACTCTTAATAAATGCCTTGAAATAGCTGAGGGTGAATATATTGCGAGAATGGATGATGACGATATTTCGCATAAAAACCGATTCGCGAAGCAAGTTGAATTTCTAGATAAGCATACTGAATATGCGTTAGTTGGTACCAGTAGTAATTTATATGATAGGGATGGTATTTGGGGATCAAATATAAATGAAGGTGAAAGGACAAAACTGGATATATATTTAGGAAGAACATTTATTCATCCATCTGTTATGATGAGAAGAGAAGCAATTTTAGATGTAGGAGGGTATACCACAGGTCAGGAAACTGAAAGAACTGAAGATTTTGATCTATGGTGCAAGCTTTATAGCAAAGGCTATAAAGGTTATAATCTTAGCGATATACTTCTAGATTATTATGAAGCTAGAGATTGTTATAAAAAGCGTAAATTTAAGTATAGAATATGTGAATATAGACTAAAGAAGAAATGGCGAAAAGAACTTAATATACCACTAATGTATATTATATATGCTTATCGTCCATTAATTGTTGGAATGCTTCCTGGGAAAATATATATGAGATTTCACAGGAAAAGAATACAAAAGAAATAGTGCATTCTTATATAAAATATAAAATATTAAGGAGATTAAAATGATTCCTAAAGTCATTCATTATTGTTGGTTTGGAAGAAACCAAATGACACCTCTTTCTAAAAAGTGTATTAATAGTTGGAAAAAATATATGCCGGATTACGAAATAATTGAATGGAATGAAAATAATTTTGATGTAAATATGATTCCTTATATCCAAGAAGCATATAAAAATAAAAAATATGCTTTTGTTTCTGATTTTGCAAGATTCTATATACTTTATAAATACGGAGGAATATACTTAGATGTGGATGTGGAATTAATTAAACCTTTGGATGATTTACTTCATTATAAGGTAATTCTTGGATTTGAAAGTGTAGGTAGAGTTAATCCAGGATTAATATGTGCAGCAGAACCGGGTGCTGAGTTTCTAAATGACATGATAGAAATTTATAAAAAATTAAGTTTTATTAACATAGACGGTAGTTATAATTTAACTACAATTGTTGATTATACAACTAATTATTTAATAGAAAAAGGATTAGAAAATAAAAATCTAAAGCAGCAAATTTGCGATATTACGGTTTTTCCTATAGAATATTTTTGTCCAATAGACGTTATTACTAACAAATTAGTAATATCAGAAAATACATATTCAATTCACCATTTTGCTTCATCATGGATAAGTAATTGGGGAAAATTTAAAAAGATAATAAGAAAAATTATTGGGGCAAAATTGTATTTATATTTACATAATATAAAAAGATGTTATAAAAAAGATGATACAACAAATAATTACAATAGAATGTAACTTTTAATATAGCGTATCAGTTTATTAATTTTTAAATTGTAGAAGGTGATAGCAATAGTTAAAGTTAGCGTAATAGTGCCGGTTTATAATTCAAGAAAGTATTTAAAAGAGTGTATTGAAAGTATTATAAATCAGGATTTAGAAGAAATAGAATTAATTCTAGTTAATGATGGTTCCACGGATAATAGTTTGGATATATGCCAAAAATATGCAATGAAAGATTCAAGAATTAAAATTATTGATAAGCCTAATGGTGGTGTCTCCTCAGCAAGAAATGCCGGAATATTGGCGGCATCTGGTGAATATATTGGTTTTGTTGATTCAGATGACTGGATACAATCAGAAATGTACAGTAATATGTATAAAAATATTAAGGAAACTGGAAGCGATATTTGTATTTGCAATTATATTGAAGAATCCTTTGGTAATAGTAAACCAATTACGCTAAATATAAAAAAAAGAATACTTTTAAAAGAAGACATAATAAATGAACTAGTTTTAAATATGATTGGACCTAAAGATTTAAACAGTAATTCGGAACCAATAATGGGAAATATATGGCGTTTATTATTTAAAAAAGACTTTATAAAGGAATATAACTTGAACTTTCCTATAAATATACACTTTATGGAAGACCTTTTATTCTGTATAAAAGCATTTATAAAAGCAAAGCAAATTACAATTGACAACGGGTATTATTACTATTACAGAAATAATTCCAATTCTGCATCAAGATCTTACATAAATGATATATATACGATTCAGAAAAATATATTTGATATTATTGAAAACATAATAAAAGGAGAAAATTTATTTGATATTGCTGCAGAACGGTTAAATATTAGATATGTAAATTTATGTATAGGTTCTGTTATAAACGAAGTCTGTAAAAATAACAATATAAAAATAAAAAATAAAATTTCTACTATAAAAAATATATGTAATGATGAGAAATTAAATCAAATTTTGAGGGGAATAAGCACAAAAGGGTATACATTTAGAAAAAAGACAGTATTATTTGCATTGAAATATAAATTCAGTATTTATCTTTATGCGTATTATAAATTAACATATGCATTTTCTAGGTTATTATATATTAGAGGTGAAAAATGAAAAACACGGGTATTATTACATTTCATTGCGCAGATAATTTTGGCGCTGTTTTGCAGGCTTATGCATTACAAAATATTCTTAGAAAATTAAATATATATTCTGAAATTATTGATTATAAACCGGATATTTTAATATTACCATATGATTACAAATTGTGTTGGAAATCAATAAAGAAAATTGGTATATTAAGAACAATAAAATTTATAATTATAAAATTACCATATATTCGAAAAATAAAAAAAAGAAAAGCTTTATTTGAAGAATTCAGAAAAAAAAATATGGTTATATCTAGTTCAACATACTTTTCGAGTGACGAGCTTATTGCAAGTCCACCACAATATGATTATTATATAACGGGTAGTGATCAAGTATGGAACCCGGATTTTCTTAGAGATACAGGAAACTCATATTTTTTAGATTTTGCACCAAGTGAATCAAAAAAAATATCTTATGCTGCAAGTATAGCATTAAAAATAAAGCCTGAATTATATAATATGTATAAAAATAATTTAGAAAGATTTAATCATATTTCTATTCGAGAAAAAGAACATTTATACTTATTACATGAATTAACAAATAAACCAGTTAAGGTAACATTGGATCCTACATTATTAATAGATAAAACTGAATGGATGAATTTATCCAAAAGACCAAAAATCAATGACAAATATATATTAATATATGATATTCAATATAATGATGAATTGGTAAAGCTAGCAAATCGTTTATCAGATGAAATGAATTATAAAGTGATAAGTTATTTGAATTATAATTATTATAAAAAAGGAATTAAGTCATTTTATTATGAAGGGCCATGTGAATTTATAGGATATATTGAAAATGCTCAATTTGTTTTAACTACATCGTACCATGGAGCGATATTTTCTATTATTTTTAACAAACCTTTCTATGTTATACCGCATAATAAGACAGGTTCGAGAATGATTAATCTTTTATCATCTTTAGGATTAGAAGATAGAATAGTAAATAATGCTGATGATGTTATAAACATTATATATGATGTAGATTATAAGAAGACACTCGAATTGCTTCAAAAAGAAAAAGAAGAATCAATGAAATTTTTAATAAATGCTTTGGATATAGACAGTAATAATTATGGAGGGGTATGATTTTCAATATCATACAGAAACATAGGAACTATGAGCAGGACAAGTAAATTTATCATAAATAGTTTTTCAACAGCTTTATTTCAATTAATTAGGATGATAACAGGTTTTATTTTGCCTAAAAAAATGTTGTCTGTTTATGGTTCAGAAATAAACGGACTGGTTAATTCAATATTACAGTTGATTTCATATTTGGCTTTGGTCGAAGCCGGCTTAACCGGTGCAACTATATATTCTTTATATAAGCCATTAACTATTAGTGATACTAAAAGAATAAATAGTATACTTACTGCAGCAAGAAAGTTTTATAATCGCACAGGCTGCCTTTTTATGGGAATGATTTTGGTTGCTGCATTTATATATCCTGTTTTTATAAAAACTCAAATCATGAATTATAATGAAATAGTTATTTTATTTTTTATACTAGGATTTAATGAAGTGCTGGATTTTTTTATATTAGCTAAATATAGAACATTATTAACTGCCGACCAAAATATTTACATAATATCAGTTACAAATATAATACAAACTATACTAAATGTTATAATTATTGCATCAGCTTTATATCTTGGAGCATCTATAATTATAGTATATTTATTGGCTTTACTTTCTATTATAATAAAAACGGTAATACTTTTGATCTATTGCAAAAAGAAATATTGCTATCTTGATTTTTCGGTTGAGCCGGATTATTCCGCATTAAATAAACGCTGGGATGCTTTATATATGCAAATAATAGGTGTAATTCATAACGGAGCGCCTGTGCTAATTTCAAGTTTTTTATTATCTCTAAATCATGTAAGTATATATTCTGTTTATCGATCGGTCGTTTTTAGTATAAATTCTATTCTTGGGATTTTTACTAATAGCATGTCGTCTGGTTTTGGTGATATTTTAGCAAGAGATGAAAAAGATAATTTTAAAAAATCATTTACAGAATTTGAATATATTTATTATATTATAATTACAATAGCATTTTCAGTAATGATAATTACGTTTATACCTTTTATTAATGTATATACAAAAGGATTAGATATTAATTATAGTTTTTTATCGACTGCAATACTTATGTCATTAAACGGTTTTTTTTATAACATAAAAACTCCTTATGGTATGTTAACTATTTCATCAGGAAAATATAAAGAATCAAGATTGCAAATTAGTATACAGGGATTTTTGGCAATATTTTGGGAGATTATTTTGGGGATAAAATGGGGATTGAATGGTATAATTGTGGGTGAATTAATATCAAATTTATATAGAGATATAGATTTTATTTTTTTCGCCCCTAAACACTTAACTCATTATTCCTTTAAACATACATTAAAAATGTGGCTTAGAAGTTTATTTGTAATACTTGTTACTTTGTCAATTAATTTTGTAATACATATAGAACCTGTATCTACTTATTTTGACTGGATAAAACTTGCATTTATTGTAGGAATATATACAACAATTTTTACCCTAATAATTAATATTATCACAGATTACGGCTTATTTAAACAAGTATTATTGAGATTTAAAAATATATTATGTCATAAATAATATGTAGTACAATATGATTGGGTTATTTCGACTTATAGAAAGGTAGGTTATAAATGAAATATACTGCAGAGAGAAATATTCAGATACTTATTTATTTACTTAAGGAGCATGGAATAAAGAAAGTGATCGCTAGCCCGGGTGCTTTAAATATCTCATTGGTGGCAAGTATCTCTCAAGATCCGTTCTTTGAGATTTATTCATCAGTAGATGAACGTTCTGCTGCTTACATAGCTTGTAGCTTGTGGTTTGGCTGCTGAAAGCGGTGAACCTGTTGTATTAAGCTGTACTGGAGCAACTGCATCCCGTAACTATTTACCCGGCTTAACTGAAGCTTTTTATCGTAAACTTCCTGTTCTTGCAGTTACAGCAACTCCACCTCTTGGTCGGATTGGACATAATATTCCACAAGTTATTGATAGAACTGCTTCATTGAGAGATACTGTCAAACTTAGTGTCGAAATTCCGGAAGTTTATGATGAAGAAAGTGAATGGACATGTTCCACCAGAATAAATAAAGCAATTTTGGAATTAAAACGCAATGGTGGTGGCCCGGTCCATATAAATTTGGTAACTACTTATAACAATAATTTTGATGTTAATGAAATAAAACCAGTGAATGTAATTAGTAGAATTTTAGATAAGGATAATTTTCCTTCTTTAGAAAATAAGAAAGTGTGCATTTTTGTCGGAGCTCATAAAAAATGGTCACAAGAATTGACAGAGATTGTAGATGGATTTTGTGAAAGGTATAATGCGGCTGTTTTATGTGATCATACAAGTAATTATTGTGGAAAATATAAGATTATGGCAAGTTTGGTAACAAGCCAAGAACTATATGTAGCTCCTTGCACAAGAATGGATGTATTAGTGCACATTGGAGATATATCAGGTGCATATCTGCGTTTGTTTCCCAAAGAAGTATGGCGTGTAAATCCTGATGGTGAAATTCGGGATACTTTCCGTACGTTACGATTTGTTTTTGATATGGAAGAAGAGATTTTTTTAAGAAATATATAGAACTTAGTGATAAAAATAAAGCTGATAATACTTATTATAATGAATGGATTAGTGAATATAATTTTTTAAAAGATAAAATCCCTGATTTACCTTTTTCAAATATTTGGATAGCGCAGCAAACTGTGGATTATTTGCCTGTAAATAGTGTTATTCACTTTGGAATTCTTAATTCTTTGCGATCTTGGAATTTTTTTGAAAAAAATAATAGCATATTAGGATATGCAAATACGGGTGGCTTTGGAATTGACGGATGCGTATCATCATTAATTGGAGCTTCTTTAGCAGATCCTAATAAATTATATTTTGGAGTAGTTGGGGATTTAGCCTTCTTTTATGATATGAACTCACTAGGAAATCGGCATGTTGGAAAGAACATTCGGCTGATGGTTATAAATAATGGACGTGGAGTAGAATTTCGTAATTACGGGCATCGAGCTTATCAGTTTGGTGATCATGCAGATAAGTACATTGCTGCTGCGGGACATTATGGTAATCAATCTCAAAAACTAATAAAGGATTATTCAGAAAATTTAGGTTTTGAATATTTAAGTGCGAAGAACAAAGATGAATTTATGAAAGTAATAGAAAAATTTACTACTCATCAAATTACAGAAAAGCCTATTTTATTAGAAGTTTTTACAAACTACAATGATGAAAGCGAAGCGCTTAAAATTATGTATAACCTACGCAAATCAAGTTCGGGCGTTACAAAAAAGATAATTAGAAATGTAATATCGGATAAGGGGATACAAATATTGAAGAAAATTATCAAGTAAATTCCATATAATGCGGTGAGTAATCAATGAAAATTAAAAATAAGATAATCAGGTTAATGAGAAAATTTATGTATGAAGCAAAATCTCCTGTTTTTATTCCATTAATGAATGGTGAATATTTAAAAGATAGAAATATATTAGTTACCGGCGATTCAAGTGGAATAGGTTATGCTATAGCGGAAGCTTGTTTACGGCAAGGTGCTAATGTTGTTATTACAGGAAGAAATAAAACTAATCTTGATATCGCTTTGGATTCTCTGAAGCAAAAATCAGAAATATATGAGAAATCTATTTTCTCATTAGTGTTTGATATAAGTGATGTCGATAATATTGGTGACAAACTAAGAGAAGCAATTGATCTGATACCTAATAAAAAAATTGATACATTGGTAAATAATGCCGGAGTTTCTGTGGGTGAGCATATCGGGAACACTGATAGTGAGGCTTATGATTTGGTTATGGACACAAATTTAAAGGGGACATATTTTATATCACAGGCTTTTTCTAATTATTTAATTAATAATAACATTAAAGGTAATATATTAAATATATCATCAGTATCAGGAGTCAGACCGGCTATATCTCCTTATATGGTATCAAAGTGGGGTGAAATAGGTTTAACAAAAGGCCTTGCGAAAAAATTAATATCATACGGAATCGTTGTTAACGGAATAGCTCCTGGCCCAACTGCGACTAGAATGTTGAATGTGGATAGCTCTGATATAAATTACGTGAATTCTCCTGCTGGGAGATACGTAACACCGGAAGAAGTGGCAAACCTGGCAGTATTTTTAATTAGTGATATGGGACGCATGATAGTTGGAGAAACAGTGTTTATAACAGGTGGATGTGGGACATTGACTCTGGATGATATAAAATACTAATATTAGTATAAATTATTAATATCCGTTTATATCTTTATTATTATTAAAACCTAAATTGCAATTTCAAATTGAACACCACTGGTAATTAAGTTACCTTGTACTTTGCCAATTGAATACACCTGATCCAGAAACTCTTCAAAAAGTTCCGCCGGTGTTCGGTACCCAAGATGCTTCCGGGGAAGTTCGTTCATCTCATCAGCAAACCACAGGATTTGTTCTGCAGAATATTTCTCAATGGAAACCCCTTTTGGAACATATCTGCGAAAAATCCTGTTATGTCGTTCATTCTGGGCTCTTTCCCAGGATGAATACGGATGTGTAAAGTAGATCCCTACTCCCCATGTTTCAAGTTCAGATAGCCTCTCAAACTCAGTACCGTTATCGGCAGTAATGGTCTTGAATACTTCACTGAATTTAGCCTCGCCGTATTCTTCTCTAAGGGTTTCCATGGCTGCCATTACGGATTCTGCATCTTTGCCGGGTATTTTTATGGCTATATAATAATCGCTTTTCTTCTCAACCAACGTTAGTACCACTGATTCATGACCGGCCTTGTGTCCGACAACTGTGTCGATTTCCCAGTGACCGTATTCCTCTTTAGTGGATACTGTTTCCGGACGTTCATCAATACTTTTTCCAAGAAAACGTTTGCTTTTACGAGGCTGGTTCTTTCTTGGCTTTCTTGACAAGGCTTCCGGAAAATCATGTGGTACCAGCGGCAGATTTCCGGCCCAAAGTTCATTATAAAGCGTCTTGGTACAAACAATATCCTCAGCAGGAAACAGCTCATGAAGTCTGGCATAACCTACGCAGGCATCAAAAGACCAATGATGTTCCTTGACCTGCTTAATAACCCATTTTAGAAACTTTGAGTTCTCATCAAGAGCATGTGGCTTGTGGCATCTTGACCTGTTTATTTCGTAGTTCTGTTGGCCACGTTTTGCAGAATACTCAGGATTACGTCCTCTGTCTCCATTACGCTTGCTGGTTCCACGCCGAAGTTCATACATTACGGTAGAAGCAGAACAATTGATTGCTTCTGCAATCTTACGAAGGGAGTAACCAAGTTTTTTATAAATTTTGATACTGCAACGATCTTCAAATTTTAAGTGCTGACCCCTTTCGCGATCGGGGGTAAATGTGGTAGAATAAGTTTGATCCATGGTTGCGATCTCCTTTGTAGGTTTTTGTGTGGTAACTTAATTCTACCAAAGAATCCTCCATGGATCTATTTTTTTAGGTGTTCAATTTGATTTTACAATTAACCATTATTATTAAAATAATAAATTGTTGGATATTAATAAGAGTCATTAAGAGCACTTTATCTATATATTCGAGTTGGAATATAAAACAATTATATTATATGTTAAAGTGAGGTTAATAAACATGAAATTTGAAAGAGATAGAGTTTTAAAAAAATTAAGAGATAATATTTTATTACAGGTGATAACATGTATTGTTTTATCTCTTTTTGTTATTATATTTTATTTTGTCATAAATAAATATATTGAAAAAAGAAATTTTAGGAAATATACAATTAGTAAAAATATTAACTTAATGAATGAAATAGAAAATGTATACATTGAAAATAATAAAATATTCATAAGTGGCTATGCATTTTTATTAGAAAAAGATGCAGATGATAACCAAATTTCTTTATTATTACGCAATGTAAGTACTAATAGAGAAATATGGTTTAATATCGAACAGGTTACCCGAAGTGATATAAATTCATATTTTGACTGTGAATTTAATTATAGTAATTCCGGATTTATTGCATCTGCAGATGCTGATAAACTTATTAATAATGAAGTATATGAGGTAATTATAAATATAGATTATAATGATAAATTTGATAACAATATGAAAAGAACAACGGTATCAGCAAATCAATATATTCTTAACAATGAATTATATGCATATAATCCTAATGAATTTGTTAAACCTGATTTAAATATTAAATCAGAATTGCTTAAAGAAGTGTTTTCAGAAGGAAAATTATGTTATTATAATAAAGAAAAGGGATTATATGTATATCAATCTGAAGGGAAATTATATTGGATTGCAACAAATGACTTTGAGTTTAATGAAAACGGAGCCACCTGTATAATTTACCATCTTCATACATCACAAATAAATAGGTTACCTAGTCATCGCATTAAATATAGATTTGATAATTTAGATTTTAATTTTGAGCAATTTGAAATTAAAGACCAGCTTACAGATCCTTATCGTGTGGCTGTACGTGATATACCGAAGGAATATGCAATTACCTATGTATCAACAGGTATTTTTGATAGAGTAAATCAAAAAAATATTTTGATAGTAGATTTTCATTTGAAAAATTTACAAAATAGATAAAAGAACATGCGTTAGATTATTTTGATATTGAGATTTTCCGTGCCGTGTATAGAATAATCTAATTAAATATATTTTTATAAAAAAAGAAATGAGGTATTACATAATGAAGATTGCAGTAGCGGGAGCAGGTTATGTCGGTTTATCCAATGCCGTTTTACTGGCACAACACAATGAGGTTATTGTAGTCGATGTGATAAAAGAAAAGGTGGATATGATCAATGACCGCAGATCTCCGATAATTGATAGTGAAATCGAAGAATACCTGGTAAATAAAGACCTGAATCTTACTGCTACGACAGATAACTATATAGCATATAAAGATGCGGAGTATGTTATTATTGCCACACCGACGAATTACGATCCGGAGAAGAATTATTTCAATACAAGGACGGTAGAAGCCGTAATTGCCAATGTTCTTTCCATTAATCCGGATGCAGTTATGGTAATCAAATCTACCGTACCGGTCGGTTATACGGAAAAAGTAAAAAAGATGTTTGAAACCGACAATATCATTTTCTCGCCGGAATTTTTAA
>Ga0207865_101764_pt1 | contig 14828 bp, 16 predicted proteins | sample HigsolmetaAR204D_FD_184836 | JGI IMG/M metagenome (GOLD analysis project Ga0207865, IMG submission 184836) | Ionic liquid and high solid enriched microbial communities from the Joint BioEnergy Institute, USA - AR20-4-D (SPAdes) (version 2) ...
ATGACCGCGCGGGATGCCGGGGCGAGGGCGGCAGAGCGGAAGGAAACGGAGGACCAGGAGTGAAAGCCCATGCTGCAGCATTATCGGAGCAACCTATACGCGCGGTCAAACGGTCGCCTCTGCTCTCGCCGCGGACCGCATCGCAAAGCGGGCCAAGGCGGATGTTGGCGCCTGGCGATCCTGCTTGCGGCGCTTTGCGGCCTGCTTGTCGAAGGCACCCCGGCCGCCATGGCGGCGGAGCCGGCAGGCGCCCCGGCCATCGCTTCGCCAGGAGCCGAAGCCCATGCGGCCGGAGCGGCGTCGCCGCTCGAACGGCTGATCCAGGAGCAGGCGGAGCGATTGCCGCTCGAGCCGGTCGAGCAGTTCTGGAGCCGCCTCGTTCAGCAATACGGCGGCTATTTTCCCGACAGCCGCGTGCCGACCTTCGCGGAGCTGCTGGCCGGGACGCAGCTCAGCTTTTCCGCGGTGCTGGGCGGCATCCTGCGCTACCTGTTCCACGAGCTCTTGTACAACGGCAAGCTGATGGTGTCCATCGTCATCGTGACGATCTTTTGCATCCTGCTCGAGACGCTGCAAAGCTCGTTCGAAAAAAACGCCGTCAGCAAAATCGCCTATTCGATCTCCTTTCTGGTGCTGATGATTATGGCGATCAACAGCTTCAGCGTGGCCATCGGCTACGCCAAGGATGCGATTACCGACATGATTCATTTTATGATCGCTGTCGTGCCCTTGCTGCTGACGCTGCTGGCCTCGATGGGCAACCTGGTGTCGGTGTCGGTGCTGCATCCGCTCGTTGTCTTTATGATTCACGCCGTCGGAACAGCGATCTATCTGTTCGTGTTTCCGCTCCTGTTCTTCTCGGCCGTGCTTCATATCGTCAGCGCCTTGACGGACAAATACAAGGTAACGCATCTGGCGAATTTGCTGCGCAACGTCAGCGTAGGGGCTCTCGGCATTTTCGCGACCGTCTTTCTCGGCGTCGTATCGGTGCAGGGAGCGGCCGGATCGGTGACGGACGGCGTGGCGATCCGCTCGGCCAAATATATCGCCGGCAACTTTGTGCCGGTCGTCGGCAAAATGTTCTCCGACGCGACGGAGACGGTCATCGGCGCCTCGCTTCTCGTCAAAAATGCGATCGGGCTGGCGGGCGTCGTCATCATCCTGATGCTGTGCGCCTTCCCGGCGATCAAAATATTGGCGCTGGCCGCCATCTATCATGTGGCCGCTGCGGTGATGCAGCCGCTCGGGGACAACCCGATGATCGGCACGCTGTCCACGATCGGCAAAAGCCTGATCTACGTGTTCGCCGCGCTGGCGGTCGTCGGCCTGATGTTTTTCCTGGCGATCACGATCATGATCGCCGCCTCCAACATCTCGGTCATGATGCGCTGACCGGCGGCGCGAATGCGACAAGCGGCGAAAGGAGCTGACGGAGGTGGAATGGCTTAGCGGCTGGCTCAAATCGATCATTCTCGTCGTCTTGCTGGCGGTCTTCCTCGACCTGCTGCTGCCGAATCAGACGATGCAGCGGTACGTGCGGACGGTGATGAGCCTGTTCATCGTGCTGACGCTGATGTCGCCGCTGTTTTCGCTGATGGACGTCCGCCCGCAGATCGAACGGCGGCTCGCTAGCGGGCTGCTGCTGCAGAATCAGGCCGCAGGCGGGGGAGAGCTCCGCCCGGTCGCGGGCATCCGCAGCGACGCGGAAGCGTTCCGCTCGAAGCAGCAGGAGCAGTCGCTGCGGCTCGTTGAGTCGCAGGCGGCGGAGGTGATGAAGCAGCAGCTGGAGCAATCGCTGCGCATCCGGGTCGCTTCCATCCGCGTGAAGGCGGAGCTGAACGGCCAAGGACAGCCGGCGCTGAGCGGCGTCGAGGTGCTGGCGGCAAACGAAGCGGCAGAACAGAAGGCAGCGGAGCAGGAGGCAGCGGAGCGGAAGGCGGCGGGCGCCCGCGGCGGCAGCGCCCCGGCGTTGGTAGAGCCGATCGAGCCGATCGCCCCCGTCGCGATCGATATTCGGCCCGGCGGAGAAGCGCTCGCTCCGCATGCGGAAGCCGCAGCGGCGAAGGCGGAGTCTCCCGAGCTGGCGCAGAAGCGGACGCAGATCGTCAGCCTGATCGTGCGGGAATGGCAGCTGGACAGCGAGCAAGTGCGCGTCGATTGGAGAGAGCCGGATGCCCCGTCATAAGGGGCCTTGAAGCGAATGACGGCAGATTGCGACAGGAGGTGAATCCATGGGGAAGCTGTGGCAGTGGCTGGAGCAAAAGCTGGGCGGCGGCCCCGGCGGGGCCAAGCGCGTGCAGACGGTCCGGTGGCTGATGCTGGTCGGACTGGCCGGAGCAGCGTTCATGATACTCCACTCGTTCATTACCGTGAAGGAGGTGGACCCCATCGGATCGGTTCGCGGCTCGCCTGCGGAACCGGCCCAGCCCGCTTTTGGCAGCGGAGGAGACGAACGCACTTCATTTCGCGAATACGAGGAAGCCTACCAGAATCAATTGAAGAGCATTTTGACGAAGGTGGCCGGCGTCGGCGAGGTGGAGGTGCTCGTGACGATCGAATCGACGGAGGAGATCGTCGTGGAGCGCAGCACGCAGGAATCGCAGCAGATCACGAACGAGAAAGACCAGCAGGCAGCAACCCGCCATATCACGAATGTGACCCGCAGCGGGGAGGTGGTCATCTATGAAGTATCGGGGGGCGGCCGGCAGCCGCTGGTCACGAAATACATCAAGCCGAAAATTCGCGGCGTACTGGTAGTCGCCCGCGGGGCGGAAAACTTGACGGTGAAAAAAATGATCAGCGAAGCCGTCGAACGGGGGCTGGACGTCCCGCCGCACCGCATATCCATTCTGCCGCGGAAGCAGTGATTTTCCAGATTAGACGACCGATGACGAAGGAATCGCTCGTCATAGGCGGCTCCCTTGAAAATTTTGGGGGTAAACCGCCGGGCCAAAATTTCAACACCGCAGGCGACGACCGATGACGAGAGGAATCGCTCGTCATAGGCGGCTATCCCGATTATTTCAGTTCGAAGGAGGAACTACAAGTGAATTCAAAACGGCAAACGGTCTGGCTTGTCTCGATGCTCAGTCTGATGGTTGTGCTGTCGGCCTATTATCTGTTTACCGAAGATATCAGCGAGCTGGACCTGACGGCGACCGATCCGAAAGGCAGCGAAGTGGTGATCAACGTGAACGATCTGAATGCGGCCGGAACGGAAGCCGGCGGCAAGACGGGGATTCGCCTGCCTGCCGCAGACGGCTCCAGGGAAAACGCCGCCAAGTCCGGCCCGTCGCAGCCGGAAGCGTCCGGCGAAGCGAAGGCCGAGTCCAGGGACAGCGGCAGCAAGGCGGAGAAGGCGCCTTCCGCCAACAGCGATAAGCCTTCCTCGGCAGACGGCGGCGAACCGGCCCAGCCGGTGTCCTCCACCGCCAGGGACGCGCAGGTGCTGGAGCAGGTGCAGCAGTCGCAGACGGCGAAGGCGGGCGAAGATTACTTCATCGGCCTGCAAATGAAGCGCGACGAAGAGATTGCGAGGAAAGTCGAGCAGCTGATGACGATCACGGCGGATACGAAGCAGACGGCGGAAGCCGCCGCCAAAGCGGAGCAAGAAATCCGGAAAATTCAAGAGATGGAAGCGAAGATCGACAGCCTTGAGGAAGCGCTGATGAAGGACTTCCCGCTAGTCGCCGTCACCCAGGAGGGTGACAAGTGGAAAGTGACCGTGCAGGCCGCGAAGCTGGAGAAGAGCCAGGTCGTCAGCATTACCGATCTGATGTTCAGCGAGCTCGGCGTCTCCCCGGAGCAAGTGGCCGTCGCCTACCGTCCTTAAGCACGATTGCCGCTCCTTCCATAAGCGACTGGAGAAAGGGTCCGGACAAACTGGACTCTTTCCATTTCTATCGTTTATAGTTATAATATCAAAGTCGTCCGTAACACCCAAGTTGAAGGAGTGAGGCATTTCCGTGTTTAAATTAAGCGAGATTAAGGAATTGATCAAGCTTGTCGATCAAACCTCCATTCAGGAACTGGAAATCGAGAATGAAGGCACCCGCCTTTCGATTCGTAAACCGAATATATCCGAGCCCGCTGCTCATATTGCCGCGCAGGCGCAGGCGCCGATAGCCTATCCGCAGGTCGTCGCCGTTCCGCAGGCAGCGGCGCCAAGCGCTGCGGTGCAAGCTCCGGCAGCCGCCGCACCCGCGCAGCCGGCAGAGCAGGCCGACGACTCGAGCTTACATAAGATTGTGTCCCCGATGGTCGGCACCTTCTATGCGGCTCCCTCGCCGGGAGCAGCTCCGTATGTTACGAAGGGCAGCCAGGTGACCGAGAAAACGATCGTCTGCATCGTCGAGGCGATGAAGCTGATGAATGAGATCGAAGCGGAGGTCGCCGGCGAGATTGTGGAAGTGCTCGTTCAGAACGGCCAGCTGGTCGAATTCGGCCAACCGCTGTTCCTGGTCAAGCCGCACTAAGCTCTTCGAGGGCGAATCGTAAGGGGAGAATGCAATTGAAGTTTCGCAAAGTACTGATCGCCAACCGCGGGGAAATCGCCGTCCGCATTATCCGGGCATGCCAGGAGCTTGGCATCTCTACGGTAGCGGTCTATTCCGAGGCCGACCGCGATGCGCTTCATGTCCGTCTGGCGGACGAGGCATACTGCATCGGCCCGACGATGTCCAAGGACAGCTACCTCAATTTCACCAACATTATGAGCGTGGCTACGCTCACCGAGACCGACGCGATTCATCCCGGTTACGGCTTCCTTGCGGAGAACGCCGATTTCGCCGAAATTTGCGAAAGCTGCAACATCGCTTTTATCGGACCGTCGCCTGAAGCGATCAGCCGAATGGGGGACAAGTCGGTCGCCAAGCAGACGATGAAGGAAGCGGGCGTGCCGGTCATTCCCGGTTCGGACGGGCTGATCGAGGATCTGGACGAGGCGATTCGTCTCGGCCGCGAGATCGGCTATCCGCTGATCATCAAGGCGACGGCCGGGGGAGGCGGCAAAGGCATCCGGCTGGCTGAGAATGAGGAGATGCTCATTCAGCAGATTACGACAGCACAGCAGGAAGCGCAGAATGCGTTCGGCAACGCCGGCGTGTATCTGGAGAAATATTTGACCGGCATGAAGCACGTGGAAATTCAGGTGCTGGCCGACAAGCACGGCAATGTCGTCCATCTCGGCGAGCGCGATTGCTCCGTGCAGCGCCGCCGCCAGAAGCTGGTCGAGGAGGCGCCTTGCCCGATTCTGACGCCGGAAATTCGGCAGCAGATGGGCGAAGCTGCCGTGAGAGCGGCCAAGGCCGTGAATTATGCGGGCGCGGGGACGCTGGAGTTTCTACTTGGGCCGGACGGACAATTCTACTTTATGGAGATGAATACCCGCATTCAGGTCGAGCATCCGGTCACCGAGATGATCACAGGCATCGACATCATCAAGGAAATGATCCGCATCGCCGAAGGTGAACCGCTTTCCTTCACGCAAGAGGACGTGGTGATCGACGGCTGGTCCATCGAATGCCGCATCAACGCGGAGGACCCGAGCCGCAACTTCATGCCGTCGGCCGGCCAAATCCAGTTCTACCTGCCGCCGGGCGGCTTCGGCGTGCGCGTCGACAGCGCTGCCTATCCGGGATATACGATTTCGCCGCATTACGATTCCATGATCGCCAAGCTGATCGTGTGGGCGCCGGACAGGAACGAGGCGATTGAGCGGATGAAGCGGGCGCTGTCCGAATTTGCCATCGAAGGCATCCACTCTACCATTCCGTTCCACCTGAAGCTTCTCGAGCACAAGAAGTTTTTGGCGGGCGATCACGACATCAAGTTTCTGGAAGAGCACGACATCAACGACCCGGATTCGTAATCGGGCCGGCTTGGCCGGATTCGTTGTCATATTTTAATCGAAATGGTATAGTATACAATAAAGACAAGTTGCCGATGTCCGGCGCTGCCGGGTCGTTTGCTTCCCGCAGCTTAAGCCGCGAACAAGCAAGGAGGCAAGCTTCGCATCCAAAGCCATTAGGAGGTACCGAGCCATGAGCATCATAGCTGCGGATTATGAGAAGACCGAGATGGGCACGATTCAGATTGCCCCCGAGGTGATTGAGATCATTGCCGGCATGGCGACGACGGAAGTCCCGGGCGTAGCGGGCATGAGCGGCGGTTTCGCAGGCGGCATCGCGGAATTGCTCGGCCGCAAGAACATCACCAAGGGCGTGAAGGTCGAGGTCGGTCAGCGCGAAGCGTCGATCGACGTATCGGTCGTCATCGAATACGGCACCCGTATTCCCGAGGTGGCAAGTGCCGTCCAGAGCAGTGTCAAGCATGCCATCGAGTCGATGACGGGGCTTCAGGTCGTGCAGGTGAACGTGCACATACACGACGTTATTTTTAAAGGGGCGGAGAAGCCGGAGACGGAGGAAGCCTCCCCGCAGCGCGTCAAATAATCACTCAAAGTCCGGAAGCAAACCCCCTACTGCCAGGTCAGGGGGTTTCCTCCATCTATCGGAAGGAGACAAATCATCGTGGTAAAAGTCCTGGACCGATTGCTGCTTATGCTGTTCAGTCTTGCGATACTGGTTGTTGCCCTCATCCTTCTGACCGCAGGCTTCGGCCTGATCGGATACCGAGACGCGCAGGCGTTCGTCAGCGATGTTTACAGCGATATGGGCACAGCCGTGCCGTTTCTCTGCGTCACAGCTGTCATGGCTCTCATCAGCATCCGCTTCCTGTACGTATCCTTTCGCAGCGGACGAGCTTCAGCTCCGTCGATCGACCAGCGCACCGAATACGGGGATATTCGCATCTCGCTGGATACGGTGGAGAATTTGGCCTTGAAGGCGGCGGGCCGCACCCGGGGACTGAAAGATTTGCGGGCGCGCGTGAACGTCAGCCAGGCAGGGATCGAAATTACCGTCCGCGCTCTCGTTGACGGCGAGCATCCGATTCCGGGCATGACGGAAGAGCTGCAGGCGAATATCAAATCCTATGTCGAAGAGATCACGGGCATTCCCGTAGCTTCGGTCTCCGTGTTCGTTGCCAATATTCAATCGTCAACGCCAACCTTCAAGAGTCGAGTGGAATAGAGGTGATTTTCCCGGATGTGGAGACTATGGTGGGAGCAGCTCTGGGAGCGGCATAGAGGAGCGACGCTCGGCTCGGCCGTCGGCCTTGCGCTTGGCATCGTTTATTTGATAAGCGGATTGCTGGATATGTTAATCTTTGCCCTGATCGTATATACTGGATATTACATAGGGAAAAGAGCGGACCGCAACATGCCGCTCATTCCCGATCATGACGAATGGCGGCGGTTATTGGACAAATGGAGAGGGTTCCGTTAAAATCCTTGGGTTCAAGCCTTGGATTTTTTTGTTGCCTTCGCGAAGGCCGCCGCAGTTCGGACAACCCGGAAGGAGCAACACGAATGAGACGCAGATTGGCTAGAGAACTGGCCCTGCAATGCTTGTATCAGATCGAAATGAACGACGTCTCTGCGGAGGCCGCGATCGACCACGTGCTGGAGGAAGCGCAGACGGAGGACGAGGCCAAGCTCATGCAGGAAAAGGATCAAATCTCGGCCCAATACGTGACCGAGCTCGTCAAAGGCACGGCGTCGCGCCGCAGCGACATCGATGCGCTGCTGTCGGACTATTTGAAGGGCTGGCAGATGGACAGGCTGTCCAAGGTGGACCGCCAAATTTTGCGGCTTGCCGCTTACGAGATGATCTACCGCGACGATGTGCCGCCGAAGGTTGTCGTGAATGAAGCGATCGAGATGGCGAAGCTGTTCGGCACGGAGGAGTCAGGCAAATTCGTCAACGGCGTCCTGGGCCAATTGATCAAGGATGCCGAAGCGATCCGGGGGCGGGTGCAGACCCAGGGACCGGCGCAGCCGTAAAGAAACGGCGAGCATTGGATGGGCGACCCGCCGGCCTTGCAGAGGCCGGCGGGCGTCCCGAGAGAGGGGAGCAAATGAGATGACAGCGCATATTATTAACGGAAAGGAAATCGTCGCCGCCTACCGGGCGCAGATCAAGGAACAGACGGAAGCGCTTCGCAGCCGCGGCGTTCAGCCGGGGCTTGCCGTCATTATCGTCGGCGACGATCCGGCCTCGCACGTCTATGTAAGAAACAAGGCCAAAGCTTGTGAGGCAGCAGGCATGCATTCCGAAGTGTACAAGCTGCCGGAAAATACTCCCGAAGGGGAAGTGCTGGACCTGATCGGGAAGCTTAACGAAGATGCCGGCATTCACGGCATTCTCGTGCAGTCGCCGCTGCCTGGGCATATATCGGAGGAGCGGGTTGTCGAGGCGATCGCCGTAGAGAAGGATGTCGACTGCTTTCACCCTGTCAACGTCGGCAATCTGATGATCGGCAAGCCGGGGCCGTCGCCCTGCACGCCGGCCGGCGTCATCGAAATTTTGAAAAAAATCGGCGTCGATATCGCCGGCAAGCACGCCGTCGTTGTCGGCCGCAGCAACATTGTCGGCAAGCCGATGGCGATGCTGCTGCTGCGCGAGCATGCGACGGTAACGGTGTGCCATTCGCGCACGCCGGATTTGGCGGCGATTACGCGCCAGGCCGATATCCTCGTGGCGGCCGTAGGCCAGGCCCGCATGATCAAGCGCGAGCATGTGAAGCCGGGCGCCGTCGTGATCGATGTCGGCATCAACCGCTTGCCGGACGGCAAGCTGGCCGGAGATGTGGACTTTGACGATGTGCTTGAAACCGCAAGCTATATTACGCCCGTGCCGGGCTGCGTAGGTCCGATGACGATTACGATCCTGCTGCGCAATACGCTTGAGGCCGCGCAGCAGGCCGCGGGAGCGCAGGTGAATGCGTAGCCCAGGGAAGGACAGGCAAGTCTTCTCGGTCAAGGAGCTTAACCGCTACATCAAGATGATGCTGGAAGGGAACGACCGGCTGCAACACGTCTGGGTGCGCGGCGAAATATCCAATTTTACGCATCATTCCAGCGGGCACATGTATTTTACGCTGAAGGACGCGGACAGCCGGCTCAAAACCATCATGTTCGCCTCCTACAATCAGCGGCTTCCTTTTATTCCGCGGGAAGGGGCCAAGGTGCTCGCCTGCGGCAATATTTCGGTATATGAACGCGACGGACAATACCAGTTCTACGTGACGCAGATGCAGCCCGACGGCATCGGCAGCCTGTATCTCGCCTTCGAGCAGCTGAAGAAGAAGCTGGAGGCGGAAGGGCTGTTCGCGGCCGAGCGGAAGAGGCCGATCCCCCGCTTTCCCCGGGCGATCGGCGTCATCACCTCCCCGACGGGAGCGGCTGTGCGCGATATCATCACCACCCTGCAGCGCAGATATCCGGCGGTGCCGGTGTTGCTGTATCCCGTGCTGGTGCAGGGGACGCAGGCGGCGCCGTCGATCGTGAGGGCGATTGAGGAGATGAACCGGCTCGGCGAAGTCGATGTGCTGATCGTCGGCCGCGGCGGCGGCTCGCTCGAGGAGCTGTGGGCGTTCAACGAGGAGGCGGTCGCCCGGGCTATCTCCGCCTCGGCGATTCCCGTCATCTCCGCGGTCGGCCACGAGACCGATTATACGATCGCCGATTTCGTCGCCGACCTGCGGGCCGCCACCCCGACGGCTGCGGCAGAGCTGGCGGTGCCGCACCATCTGGAGCTGAAGCAGCAGCTCGCCTACATGGAGCAGCGGCTGTACCGCAGCCTGAACAAGCGACTGGAATCGAGCCGCGAGCGCTTGAACCGGCTGCGCCGGTCGCCGTATTTGACGAACCCGCGGCGCCAGCTGCTGCTCCAGCCGGCCGAACGGCTGGACCGGGTCAAGGAGCAGCTGCGGTTCAAGATGCAAGGCCGGCTGGCTCTGGCTCATGAGCGCAAGATGCGCTTGGACAAGCGGCTGGCGGCAAGCAATCCGAAGGAGCAGGCCGTATTCGCCAGAAGGCGGCTGGCCTCGGCCGCGAAGCAGCTGCAGGTGGCGATGCAGGTGCTGAAGAAGCACAAAAGCCAGCAGCTCGTATCGGCCATGCGCCAGCTTGATGCGTTAAGCCCGCTGAAGGTGATGCAGCGCGGATACGGGCTTGTGTACGACGAGCAGGAGAAGCAGCTGATCAAGTCGGTCGCGCAGGTCGAGATCGGCGATATTTTGCGGCTGAAGCTGGCTGACGGGCGCATCGATTGTCATGTCTGGTCAATGGAGGAGAATAAGCATGGCGGAACAGGAAACGACACCGAGCTTTGAGGAAGCGATGGACCGGCTCGAGAGTATCGTTGCCCGGCTGGAGAGCGGCGACGTGCCGCTGGAGCAGGCGATCGAGCTGTTTCAGGAAGGCATGAAGCTGTCGCAGCTGTGCGGCAGCAAGCTGGAGCAGGTCGAGCGCAAGATCGAAATTTTGCTGGAGCAGGACGGCGAGCTTGTCAAGAAGCCGTTCCAGCCCGGGAGCGAAGAGAGAGGGGACAGCCGATGAACGGCCAGACCCGGAGCGAGCTCAAGCAGTATATAGCGGAACAGGCGGCTCTCGTTGAAGCCGAGCTGGAGCGCTTTGTGCCGCAGACGTGGGACATTCCGGCCAAGCTGCGCGAATCGATGATGTACTCCTTAATGGCCGGGGGCAAGCGGCTGCGTCCGATCCTGGTGCTGGCCGCCTGCGAAGCGGTCGGCGGACGCCCGGAAGCGGCCCTTCCCGTCGCGCTGGCGGTAGAGATGGTGCATACGTATTCGCTCATTCATGACGATTTGCCGGCGATGGACAATGACGATTACCGCCGCGGCAAGCCGACGAACCATAAAGTGTACGGCGAAGCGATGGCGATTTTGGCCGGCGACGCCCTGCTGACGCATGCTTTCTATACCGCGGCCCAGGCGCGCAAGAACGGCATATCGGCTGACCGGGTCGTCGATATCGTCGAGGAACTGGCCTTGCTGGCCGGCGCGCGGGGGATGGTCGGCGGGCAGGTGGCCGATATGGAAGGCGAGCAGGGGCTGACCCGGCTGGAGGAGCTCGAATACATTCACCTTCATAAGACAAGCGACCTGATCGTCTTTTCGCTGAAGGCGGGCGCGCGCATTGCCGGCGCAGAAAGCCGTCAGCTGGAGGCGCTGGAACGCTATGGGACTTGCATAGGCCTTGCTTTTCAGATTCAGGACGACATCCTCGACCTGACCGGCGACGAGCAGAAGCTGGGCAAGCCGGTGCAAAGCGACGTCAAGCAGCAGAAGGTGACTTATCCGTATTTTATCGGGCTGGAAGCTTCGGCAGCCAAGGTCAGGCAGCTGACGGAGGAAGCGAAGGCGGCGGTGCGGGAAGCGTCCTTTCCTCATCCCGAACGGCTATTGGAGCTGGCGGATTATCTGATGAACCGCGATCATTAAGGAAGCATCGGCGGCCGCTGCAGCTGCTTTGGCCTGGCAGACCCCTGTGTCTTAAGCAGGCTTTATTTGAGCGCGGGAGCGGCTTTGTGATATAATGTGCACGAAGTTGCTCTTTTTTGGGATAAAGACGTAAAAATAAACATTCGACGATAGATAGCAACGGCCGATGCGCGGCTGCGCAGGCGGCAGAAGCGCGGCAGCGCCGCGCAGCGGTATGGAAGGGTTTCCTTGGAGGCGATCGGATATTGAATGATAACCAAGACAACGGCATTTCGAACGCGGTCCGGCATCAAGCAGTCTGCAGCACGGCAAATCACGAACGGAAAGCGAGGGAACAAGCATGCTGCTCGATCAGATTCATAGTCCGCAGGATTTGAAACGCCTTGCGCCGGACCAACTGGAGCAATTGTCGGCTGAAATCCGGCGGTTTCTGGTGGAGAAGCTTTCCGTCACCGGCGGTCACCTCGCACCGAACCTTGGTGTCGTCGAATTGACGATTGCTCTTCATTATTTGTTCGATAGTCCGAACGACAAATTCATTTTTGACGTGGGTCACCAATCGTACGTGCATAAAATTTTGACAGGCAGAAAAGACCAGTTTGACACGCTGCGCAAATATAAAGGATTGTGCGGATTCATCAAGCGCTCCGAAAGCGAGCACGACGTGTGGGAAGCCGGCCACAGCAGCACGTCGCTGTCGGCGGCGATGGGCATGGCGGTCGCTCGGGATTTGCAGGGCGGCTCGAACCGCATCGTCGCGCTGATCGGAGATGGGGCGCTGACCGGCGGGATGGCTTTGGAGGCCATGAACCATATCGGCCACGAGCAGCGCAAGCTGATGGTGATCTTGAACGATAACGAGATGTCGATCGCCCCGAACGTAGGAGCGCTGCACAATTATCTCAGCCGCATCCGCTCCGACCGGCATTACGTGAAAGCGAAGGAAGAGGTCGAGCACCTCATCAAGAAAATTCCGGCTATCGGCAGCACGCTGGCAAGAACCGTCGAGAAGGTGAAGGACGGATTGAAATATATCGTCGTTCCCGGCGTCTTGTTCGAGGAGCTCGGCTTCACCTATTTGGGTCCGGTGGATGGGCACAATCTGCCGCTGTTGATGGAGACGCTGCAGCAGGCGGACAGCATCGAAGGTCCCGTGCTCGTTCACGTGGTTACGATCAAGGGCAAAGGCTACTCGCCGGCGGAGGCGGATTCCCATGGCTGGCACGGCGTCAGCCCTTACAAGATCGAATCCGGCCAAATTCTGAAATCGGTCGGACCGCCGATGTACACCGACGTGTTCGGACGCACGCTGATCGAGCTGGCCAAGCAGGATGAGCGCATTATTGCCATCACTCCGGCCATGCCGGGCGGCTCTGGCCTGATGCGCTTCGCCGAGCAATTTCCGGGCCGCATGATCGATGTCGGCATTGCCGAGCAGCATGCCGCCACGCTGTCGGCCGGGCTGGCCGCCGAAGGCATGAAGCCGATCTTCGCGGTGTATTCGACGTTTCTGCAGAGGGCTTACGACCAGGTCGTTCACGACATTTGCCGGGCGAAATTGAACGTGACCTTTGCGATCGACCGGGCCGGTTTTGTCGGGCCGGACGGCGAGACGCATCAGGGAGTATACGATATCGCCTATTTGCGCAGCTTGCCGAACATGGTGCTGATGATGCCGAAGGACGAGAACGAGCTCCGGCATATGATGAAGACGGCGCTCGAATATGACGATGGTCCGATCGCCTACCGTTATCCGCGCACTAACGGAGTGGGCGTGGAGCTGGACGAGAAGCTGCAGGCTATTCCGATCGGCAGCTGGGAAGTGCTGCGGCCGGGCGGCGATGCCGCGGTGCTGGCTGTAGGGCCGATGATTAAGCCTGCGCTGGAGGCGGCCGAGCGAATGGCCAAGGAGAACGTCCATGTTCGCGTCGTGAATGCGCGGTTCATCAAGCCGATGGATGAAGCGATGCTCATGCAGCTGGCCAATGAGGATATCCCGATCATGACAATCGAGGAAGGGGCCCGCATGGGCGGCTTTGGCAGCGGCGTGCTTGAATTTTACTCCGGCCGCGATATCTACGGACTTCGCATCAAAACGATCGGCGTTCCGGACTATTTCGTCGAGCACGGCTCCGTCGCGGAGCAGAGGGAGGAAGTCGGCCTGACGGCGGACCGGCTTGTCGCCGAGCTGCAGGCGCTCGCGCCCCGCAAGCGGCAGCGGGCTTAAACGGCGCCATCCGGCGCCGTTTTTGCGCTGTCTGCGCTTTATGTTACGATTTTACTAACGGATCGGGAAGGACTATATCGCCATGGCATCGGATAAGGAAAGATTGGACGTACTGCTGGTGGAACGGCAGCATTTCGAGTCGAGGGAAAAGGCGAAGGCCGCCATCATGGCCGGGCTGGTGCTCGTAGATAACGAGCCCGTCGATAAGGCGGGCACGAAAGTATCGCGGGCCGCCCGCATTCAGGTGAAAGGACCGCTGCATCCCTATGTGAGCCGCGGCGGACTGAAGCTGGAAAAAGCGCTGAAGGAATTCGGCATCGATCTGCAGGGCGTCACCATGCTCGATATCGGCGCCTCGACCGGCGGGTTCACCGATTGCGCTCTGCAAAACGGCGCATCGTTCGTGTACGCCATAGACGTCGGCTACAATCAGCTGGATTGGTCTTTGCGCAGCGATCCTCGCGTCAAAGTGATGGAAAGAACGAATTTTCGCTATATGCAGCCTGGCGATCTGGAAGGCCCGCAGCCGACGTTCGCTTCGATCGACGTATCGTTCATTTCGCTCAAGCTGATTTTGCCTCCTTTGCGCGAGCTGCTTGCTCCAAACGGAGAAGTCGTCGCCTTAATCAAGCCCCAGTTCGAGGCAGGCCGGGAGAAGGTAGGCAAATCCGGCGTTGTAAGAGATGCCGCGGTGCATGCCGAAGTGCTGCAGGAGGTGCTGCGCTTTGCCGAAAGCATCGGTTTTGCCGTGAAAGGGATGACGTATTCTCCCATTAAAGGCGGAGAGGGCAACATCGAATTTTTGGCATACTTGGCCTTGGCGGCGGAAGGCCAGGCGCCGTCCCCGGAGGGGGAGCTTAAGGCGCACATCGCCGAACTGGTTCGCACGTCCCAACGACTGCATCACGAGAGCTCATCCTAGTTTCGTCTGGCGATGAGTTTTTTGTTATCGTTACAGAAAGTTTAACTTCGCTAAAGGATTCAAGCGAAGTGCGACTTTCTGTACCAAGAAAAAACCGCAAAGCCGCGGTCGCTCATCCTTGAACAGGCATCGATAGATGTTTTTCTTAATCTCTGGTTATCTTTCGTTATCGTTGCAGATGGGTCTGGCAGGCATTGATGCAATACGCTTCTTAAGGAGCCATTCCTGTAATGAAGTAATTTGCCCTTTGAAAAGAAAAAGCGCCTCCTGTATGCTGGGTCTTGGAATGAGGACCATTCACTGCCCTAATTG
>Ga0207865_101765_pt1 | contig 14827 bp, 11 predicted proteins | sample HigsolmetaAR204D_FD_184836 | JGI IMG/M metagenome (GOLD analysis project Ga0207865, IMG submission 184836) | Ionic liquid and high solid enriched microbial communities from the Joint BioEnergy Institute, USA - AR20-4-D (SPAdes) (version 2) ...
TCTTCTACAATCGCAAACGCGTTCATTCTGCAATTGGGTATCTTACGCCCGTTCAATACGAACAAATGTACGATCAAGCTGCGTAATTTTCTCGATTCTGGCTGTCCAATCTATTGACAGAGGTCCATTTCGCATATATCAACATTGGAATTTAACAGAGCCATTTCTTTAATCCAGTCAATTGGCACGAAACGGATCTCTTCCCGTACCTTGTCTCCGATGACGACCGGCGGCCGCTCGTACATGAGGAATCCGCCCGAGCCTTCGTCTTCTTCATCAAAACTGTACGAGAGGAACGTTCCCCAATCAAATGTTCCTTTTTCAAACTCAATTTCAATTGGATCTCCTTCTTTCAAGATCCGCTTGTCCATATTGTTTCTCCATTCCTACCACGCAAAAAGCACCACGAAGAAAGCGGCGGTTGCCGCATCCTCCGGGTGCTTCCCGTGGGCGAATGTTGATTTAGTTGATTGAATTATACAGAAAAATTGCATGCCTGTCCAGATTTGTGCAACGCGTGAGGTTCGCGGGCGACGGCTTGGCCGCCCCCCCTTGACGGGGGAATCGTTCATGCAGTTAAATACTTACATTCCAATAGAAGGAGTGGTCACATGGCCAGTTATCAAGAATCAACGTACATTGCTCGGATTGTCGAGCACGCCTTCATTTCAGAATTGACCGGGGAGATGATCCAAAACAGGAACCGAAAAATCGATGTGCTCGAAACGCTTATGGGCGATTCCTTCGGGTATGATTATGTAATGGTAGATTTGGCAAAGCCTAATCAGCCGCTTTACGTTCAGGTCAAAACATGTAGCGGCAAAGCCCCCAGTTGGCCTATTAAACCATTACTGATGAGCAACCCGCTCATGGAGATTCTTGTGATCTTCTACAAGTTTGTCAACGGCAAGCCGCAACTTGTCTATCGTGTTTTCGATAAGCAACACAGAACTGCCTACTTGCAATCTTACAACCCTAACACCCCCGTAAAGAACTTCAGGGTCCCCAGGAAGGAACTTTTGCCGAAAATGGATATTGTGGCGCTTTGCAATCACTGGTTCTAAGTAAGAGAATAAATGCGCGTTGTAATATACGGTTCTGTAGCATGTACATCCATCGCTGCTACTCTGCTTGGCACTCCTAAAATCTCTTGAGCCAGATAAATAAAGCGCAATTGATTGGGCTTCAGGAAGTCTCTGCCCTTCTTAGCGTCAACAAAATACGCTTCGTCCTTGTTGAAAATGAACATGTCCAGGTTAGTGGTTACCCGAAACCCGGCACGATTCCATTTTTGGGCTGCTGCAGAAAATTCCTTTACTCGATCTTCCCCAAGTCTGAATTGAATAACTGCATTATGTTCCTTAAATATCGACTTTTTAGACACCAAGTCATAGCCTTCGATCACTTCGTATCCCTTGCTCCGGAAATACCGTGCCGCCCAAAATTCACCCGAACCATAACTGAACTGCCTGCCATTCCCTTTCCATGCCAACACTTCGGGCGGCACAACCTCGGGATCTCCCTCTCTCCATCTCCGCAGGAACTCCGGGTCAAACGGGATATGAATATGATCAATTTCAAGTTGAAGAGTCGAGTTGAATTGTTCCACCATCAGTTCCCCTAATAATGCTTATTGTGTCCCAAACCGCCAGCGATTCCACGCCGGCTTCTCCCGGGCCGGATCGACGCAGCAATCGTCCGCCTCCAGGCTACGAATCGCCTCCCCGACCTGCTTCCAGGTCGCCTCGACTTCCAGCGCGTCCGACGAAAGTTTCGTACGATGCGCCGCGAACTGTGCAGCGTTCAACGTGCCGATCACCTTAAAGTCAAACAGGAGCGTGAAGTTCTCACCCACGATCCACGCGTCAGGGATCGAGCCTGGGTTCGGGGCGACCTCTCCTCCGTCTCTTCGTTATTGCCCCATTACCTTCCAAGGGACCAACTCCATTAACGTATCAATCTCTGAAGTGCCTTTGGGGAACACGTTCTTATCCCGAATTCGTCGCAAGTTCACGCAGCCTGTCGGTGCATCTGCAGCAGGCCAATTCCCTGCCGCATCTTTTTTGTATAGCAACAGCCGGGTTCCGTCGGTTGAAACGATTTGTTTGCAGTTGACTAGGCTGTTTTTTTGGATATATTTAAGCGCTTGCTCATACGCATCGTCAAGTGACTGGTCCTGCCTTTTGGCTTCACAAATCATCACACAATGCTCCGGCCGGCTTGGTGTAGCGTTAAAGAACGCCATGTCAATCTTGTTCCACTCAATCGCGAGTAATTGCTCTGACCATCCCATGCCAAGCATAAGGGGCGAGATCATGTGTGCCACGATCTCGTGTTCTGAAGGGCGTTTCTGCTCTTTATCCGTTCCATACCACGACGACAAACGATTGATGCGGGCGATCGTTTGCAGCACTTTTTCAACTGCGTCATTGGACAACCCTTTCGCGAAAAGGGCCATGCCAAGTGCTTCCGGTTCCAGAACATCACCGACATCTTTCGGCAAGGGCCTTAACGGTCTAATTTTGATTGCCCGCAATAGATCTTCTTCGTACTTCTTGATTCTTTGATCTTCGACCCTTGTGATCGTCGGCATCATCGGCATATGGCCAAATACCGGTTGAATGGGGTCGAGAATAGAGAGTGCTTTTTGATCCCAAACGACCCTTCGCGTGTGCTGCATATCCCAGCCCAATACATCATCAAATACTTTTTGCCATGAGTATTCGGGGTCTTCATTAGGGATAACGCCGACAGCCATAACTCTTTTACCGTAACGCAAAAGGACAAGATCGCCGGCTTTTGGATTATTGCAAAAACTCGCGATCTGGTTTTTCATGTGCTCGCCGTCGTAACCGGAAGGATTGTCTTTGAAATTGCCGGGATCCCCCGGTCCAATCAAGATAACATCATGCTCGATGCAGAGTTGCGTGTAATTTCTCCCACCGGAATCACCGGCTGCAACTTGCCATATCGTCAAATCCCTCAACCCCTATTTATTATGTAAGCCGCGCCCCCGGGATCGTCGCCAGAATCCGGTCCCGCAATCGCTCACCAAGTTCCTCGACCGTTCTCCAGACAATATGATTCATCTGACGGGTATCAAAATGGCAGTTTCCAATGTCGTCTTCCCGAACTGTCCAAATTACTTCCAAACCCAGTCCTTTAGCGAAGCCTGCCTCGAAATAGACTCCATGCTTCTGGTGGGTAAAATCCGCAATGACAAAACGGGAGTTTTTAATCTCGTAAATGATTCGATCCACGATGTTGTCATTATGATGAACGATATCGACCGTAATTGGCTCAAAACCCGTCTCACGTATTCGTGGGAAAATATGATCTTTGAAAGACTGCAGCAGACCAGGGTCAAAGGACATCGCTATGAAGCACTGGTTAGATTTTTTCTGCCGGTTCAACAATGCATGTCCCTGCTCCAAGCCTGCAGGTGTCATGATGATTTCTATATCAGTAGACCCTAATTCACTGTGAACTTCCTCTTCAATAAATCCTTGATCCCTCAAGTAATAAACCAATGTTATCAGTTCGGTTGCTTTCGGTGAATAGGTCAGATTAAAATCTGACTCCTTCAAAATGACCGGTTCACCAATTACTTCGGTATTGCGGTATAGATAAACAAGCAATTTTTCTATTTTGTCGCGAACATGATTTGGAATTAGTGGGGAACGAAGAATCTGTTCAATGTTCTCTGAGTCGATATGCACCTGGTGGCCGTTCTCGTACATCTCTCGGATATAGCCAGAGATAAGATGCCCCGGGTATCGGCGTGCATCATAGTCGTCGTAACAGTCCCTGTCGATCGTATACCAGCCCTTTCCCGCTGTACAAAGGCATGAGAAATGCAACGTTTCATCTAGCATTCGCATCTGACCTATGGACTTGCAAAACAGACATTGGCGATTCTCTGTGTTAGTCATGTGACCGGCTCCTTTCTTACACTGTTTATTTACGACCAATCGTCATAATCTGCTGAAACAACACACTGCATACGTCTAAACGGACAATAACATGATTCCCAGACAAACGACCGATTTCAATTCGTGTATGATATAATGGAACAAACGAATGTTCGTAATTACGGAGGAAGCAATGCCCCACTTTAAATACGGAAAATCCAATTTTGAAAATAACCTGATCACTTCCAATTCAGCCAAAGATGTAAAAATTACAATCGAATGGCTTGAAGGTATAACCGTCACGGCGCCCGCCACCAAACCAGAACAATTTGATGTTCATCCTGCGCAAGAAGGCTCCCTGGTGGAGTGAACTAAACGAGATCGCCAACCCTCCCGCCCCAAAAGAGTTCGTCAGCGGGGAGAAGTTCCCTTACTTCGGCCGGCATTACAAGTTAAAAGTAATTGCTATTGCGGACAAGCGGGAGCCGACTTTGACTTTCCAACAAAATGCATTTCTTGCCCACATACCTGCTGGTTGGGACGAACAACAGCGAGCAGAGTGGCTTCGGGCAGGTTTCCGTAATTGGTATATTGACACGGGACGCCGAAACTGAAAGAACGCATGACACGCTACGCCAAACTGCTTGGTGTCAAGCCGACTGGCCTTACGCTCAAGGAACAAAAAATACGCTGGGGCTCCGGTGAAAATATACTAAGTACTTGTCCATGAACTGGCAAATTTATGGTGTTTGACTGATTTAAGATATTGGCGCACTCTATAATTCCTTATATCCAATATTAATAATTGGAGTGTATCCTGCTGATGTAACTATTCTTTTCCAATCAACCAATTTCATTAGAAATATTAATGATTTTAATTCTGACAATTTTTGAATCGTTCTTTTTCGTTCTAAAATAAGCCACAAGCACATGTTCTCAGGATTTACCTTCACGCCCTCAATTCGAATTTCTTCCTCGTTATTCTGTAATATTCTCACTGTATTTATCGATTGATCTATTACATAGCCCAGGTTCTGTGGTTGACCCATTTTTACAAAATACAGTGTGTTATCCTTATATAAGTCCATTTTCTCAATTTTATATTTTTGCTTGAAAGTAAAATTCTTATCAAAATGTAGGAAACCTTCAGTGACCTTGTCACGGTTAAACTGATCCTCTGTAAGATCCTTCGGTAAAAATAACCGATCGTGATTAAATATTTTGATTTTATCGACCTCTTTTTGGAGATAGGAAATATACGATTGATTAAATCTATACCACCTTCCATTCATTAGGCAATATCTTTCATCATCAACAAAATCAAGGACGTTTTTTAATGGTTCACTTCTTAATCGACTGTGTTCATTTTTTATCCTTACTTTAATCTGATTTAGTTGTTTTTTTAGATCAATTTTGTTTTCATTAACAAAATCAATAAGTCGATTAATATTTAAATCACCATAAATCATATCTCTAGACATATTTCCTTTTACATAAAATGAATATTGATTATTTTCAGAGAAAACAAAATCTACTCCGGAAACATACACTTCATCTGTTAAGGTTTCGGTTGAATACGAAAGGATTGAATCAACCAGTTTTTCGTCTAGTGTTTGTATTATTTCCCGATCTTTTACTTCTTCCACTCTAGGTAATGCAAAAAGTGGAGGATCATTTAATTTCTTTTCTATAGCATCTAAAAATTCATTTAATTTATGTGGGCTTAAATTGAGTTGAAACTGAACGGAGGCACCAAAACTTACAACTTTTCCCCATATCTTTTCATCTATTGTTTTAGCCTTTATATATTGAAATGATTCCCCACTATCATATTCAATTGGACTACCATCTTGATAGGAAGTAATGTTTTTATTCCTTTTCCCTCCAAATAACTTCGAAGTTTTCATTCTCAGGTTGTTTTCATCAACAATCCTTTCCGCTAGATTAAGACCAAATTCACTATCACAAAACTCCCTTAAATAGAAATGAGATTTACCGAAACTAATTGCATAACAATTACTTTCCTTTGAGAGAAGTAACACTCCAAAGTAAAGTTTGTTTTTTGGAAGATTATTTTCATGAATTTTAATAAAGTCTTTGTATAACTCGATCCACCAGATGTCAACATAATCTGGTTCATCGGAAAAATAAAAATCTGCTCGATAATCACCAATAAAACTTTCACCTCTAGATGTAAGTCCAACTGATTCAAATTTTTTCCGAAGTATAGATAAATTTTCTGACTGGATTTTGTAAATGTTATACTTTGGCATAGAAATCACCTCCTATGAGATTCTTAGAACACTCATTTAGAGTTAGAGAACGAAGTCCTCCAGATTTCAAAACAAATCGATTCCTACGCCTCTATCGACCAATCCTTGTATTTCTCCTTTGCTTTCTCGATGATGGCATTCGTAAGGAACCGCAGTTGCTCCCCTTTGATGTTTTCCCGCATGAGCACCATCTTCACGGCAAGCGTCACCTTGGCAAGCACGTCCTGGCGGTGCGGGTTCGTCCAGTCGATCTGGAACTCCTTCTTCATGGCGGAAACCACTTTGCGGATCAAGCCGGCCAGAAATTCGTTGGAGAACACTCCAACCCCCATGTTTTCAACCAGATCGTAAAATACCATTTCCTCGTCCGTCAGGCCGAGGGCTTCCTTTTTCCTGCGCTCTTCCAACAGCCTCTTCCTGGCTTCCACCATCATCTGCGCGACGGCCGTGGCCGTAATGACGCGATTGTGGTAGGCCTGGATCGTCTCTTTCAGTTTTTTGCTCAATTCGATGCCAAGGGGATTCTTCTGCCGGGCCAGGTAGAAGATTTCCTCTTCGAGCAACTTTTGCATGAGTTTCAGCCGCAGATCGACGTGCGGCTTCTTCTCAAAATCGGCCAGAAACGCTTCGTCCAGGATCGAAATGTCCGGCTTCTCCAGGCCGGCCTTCTCGAACAAGTCGATCGCCTCTTCCCGGGCGCCAATGCTGCGATCGATCAGTTTCTTCAGTTCTTCCTCGAGATTTTTGGGCTTCCCTTCGCCTCCGCCCGTCCCCTTGTACCGCTTGATCTGGATGGCCGCGATTTCGTACAGCAGCACCTCATTGGCCAGCGACAGAACATTCGGCAGGTGCTTGACCAGTTGGTACGCCTTGTCCACCCTGGCTTGCGCGTTCAGGAACGCATCCTCGTCGGGCCCCATGAGATGAGCGACGAAATCCGCGAGCCAGTCCTCGCGCTCCACTTTCGGCTTCGCCCGCCAGTTGGAAATGTCCACGCCCGGGGGAACAAATTTCCGGACGGCTTCCAAGGCTTCAAAGAAAATCGGCGCGGCTTCCTCGGAAAGGTCGCCGATCGGCTTGCCCTTGCCCCCGCCCTGGGTATACCTGTGCGTCGCTTCCTTCAGGGCGTCGGCAATGCCGATGTAATCGACGACCACGCCGCCTGTCTTGCCGGGAAAGACCCGGTTGACGCGGGCGATGGCCTGGATCAGTCCATGCCCTTTGAGCGGCTTGTCCACGTAAAGGTACGTCAGCGGCGGAATGTCGGTGCCCGTGAGCCACATGTCCCGAACAATGACCAACTTGAGGGGATCGTCCGGGTCGCGCAGTTTCGCCTTGACGCTCTCCTGCTCATCCTTGGTTTTAATATGGGCGTATTCGCTCCCCGGCTGCTTCTCGCGCCACTCTTTCGGGTCCTTGTCAATGTCCCCCGTCATGACGATTTCCACCGGCGGACACCCTTCGATCGCCCGCATTTTCTCATATAGCCGCACGCAAATTTCGCGGCTCATGCAGACGATCATCCCCTTCGCCTGGGGAGAGGCCGCCTTGTTAAAGTGCTCGATGATGTCTTTCGCCAGTGTCTCCAGCCGCCTGGACGTACCGACCACCTTCTCCAAGGCGGCCCATTTGGCCCGATGTTCGTCCCATTTGCCGTCGCCGACCTCGGTTACGATCTGCCTGAATTCCTCGTCCAGATTGGCGTTTTCAAGATCAAGCGGAATCAGGCGGGATTCATAGTAAATGGGAAGCGTTGCACCGTCCAGCGTGGCCTGCTGCATGTCGTAGATGTGGATCACATTGCCGAATAACTCAAACGTGTTCCGGTCCGCAAACGTGATCGGCGTACCGGTAAAGGCGATGTGTGAGGCATTCGGCAAGGCACGACGCAGGTTGCCGGCAAAACCCTCAAAATTATACTGGGTGCGGTGGGCTTCATCGGAGATGACGACGATGTTGCGGCGTTCGGAGCAGACCGGGAACTCCCCTTCCCCGTCTTTAAGACGGAACTTTTCGATTGTTGAGAAAATAATCTGGCCGGCTTCATTACGAAGAAGTTCCCGCAATTCATCGGCGCTTTCGGCATGGTGCACATGGCCCACCAGGGAGGCGCCTTGAAGGAACGTCTCGTGGAGTTGTCCGTCCAGATCGGTCCGGTCCACCTGAATCACGATGGTCGGGTTGTCCATCTCCGGATGGCGGGACAAGATGCCTGCGAAAAAGAGCATGGAAAGCGACTTGCCCGAGCCGGTAGCGTGCCAGATAACCCCGATCTTCCGGTCCCCTTCCGGGCGGGTGGCACGAACGGCGTGTTCGACGGCAAACCGGACGCCGAAATACTGGTGATACTTGGCGCCGATCTTCACCGCATCCTTCTTGCCGTCTTTCATGAAGACAATAAAGTTGCGGATGTAATCGAGCAACCTCTCCTTGGGGAACAGTCCCTGAATGAGCGTCCGCATCGTGTTTGTGAGGGTATTGTCCACTTCCTTGCCGTCAATGGATTTCCACGCCGCATAATACTCAATCGCCGCCCCCGGCATGCCATGTAGCGTTTGGGTCCCGTCAGAGATGACCACAAAAGCGTTAAAGTTGAACAGTTGAGGGATATCATAGGTGTAGTTGGTGATTTTTGTGTAAGCGTCATCAATGGACACTTGTTCGCTGTAGGGGCTTTTCAGTTCAAATACAACAAGCGGCAGCCCGTTCACAAACACAATAATGTCCGGGCGCCGCGCCATTCTTCCCTCGATGGGCAGTTGGTTCACAACGAGAAAATCGTTTTCTTCAGGTTTGTCCCAATTGACGGGATACACATGGTGAAACACCCGTTCCCCGTTTTCTTCCCAGGAGAAATCGATCCCCTTTGTCAACATTTCGTGAAACCGTTCGTTTCGCTGCAGAAGCGTCACGCCGTCCGGATCGGTGAATCGGCTGACAAGCGCAGGGAGGTGCTGGGCGGGGATGCGGGGGTAGGTTTTCTTCAGAAACGCCTCCAGCCGGTCGCGCAACACAACCTCGCTCAGAGACGTGCGACCAAACAAGTTCATCGCGTGCAGGTAATCATACCCGATGTTTTTCAGCCGCTCAATCGTTGTTTCTTCGAAATCCGATTCATAAAGGCCGTTAGACATTTGCCAGCACCTCCTCGACCTGTTCTTCGGCTTCCCTCACTTCGATTTCTCCCGACAGTAGTCGGGGGAGCAGGTAGTCACGGGTTTCTTTTAAAGCATTTATTTCTATCAAATACGATAATATTAAATCAAAGTAATTTGCTAACTTGCTTTCGATTTCTTCTCTATGTCCTTCCGGTGGATAAGGTATTAATTTTGCCTCAAGGTGCTCCTTCTTAATGTGTCCCATTGTGGTTGCTCTGCTCGCAGCAATATTTTTGAACTCATCTATAACACTTTTCAGTATGAAGTAAAGTGTTTTTTCATTAAACGCTCCATTTGATTTAACATTAAAAATATGCTGATTCAGTAATGCAGGGCCATGGGACCACAAATATATGTCAAGCGACGCAGACCAAGAAAACAAAACGTCTCCTGTATTCAGAAAATATTTGTCATGATAAGGGCCTGCATAATACTTTGCAGACTTTGGACTGTCTGCATTTAATTCGGATATTTTAATTACAGGAAGCCCTTCCTTTTGATCATTCAAATCTTTTTGTTTAAATGCCATTCCATTGATAAAGTTTGCAAGAGAATACAATGACCGCAGTTCCCAATTTACCGGAATCATTCCTACTTCTGATTCCACAAACTCTCCATCTTGAAATGGCCCGAAATCCACAAACCAATGCTTATACAACGCCATCGCCATCTGTTCGAGCGTTTCGTTCATGCGGCGGTTGAGTTCGATTTTGTCATCGAGGGAGCCGAGAACATGTGAAATGGCCCTTTGCTTTGTTAACGAAGGTACAGTAATATACATCTTTCTCTGATCTGATAAACTAACATAATCCGCCATATCGGTTTGGCTTTTTACAGCGTTCATTTGTTGCAAAAATTCCTTACTTTGCATCCAATAATACAAATATCTTGATTGAATTACATTTTGATTCTTACTTCTCCAAAAGCAAAGTTGAGGAGAATAAACAAATTTGGGTACTTTTTCAGTCACATATGCGAACCGTCCTACCGTTCCCTTGGAAGTAAAAACCACATCACCAACCTGACTTACTTTTTCTCCTACTTTGTGTAAATTTTCAAGAGGAAAATAATCCGCACGATCGAAAGAAAAACCGTCATTTATATTTCCTGCTCTGGCAAAAGGGATTCCTGTTTGTGACAGTTCTGAATTTTTTGCTCTATAACCATCTCCAATAACTAAAACACCTTGTTCTATAAGTTCACTAACTCGATATTTCTTTTCCAAACTACCATCACATCCAAAATTGTTATCCTGCATTATGGACATTGCAATGATTCCAAATTTTTTAAAATAATTTGCTGCAACCTATTTGATTCCTCAAATTGCATTTTTAAAGTTTCTGATAATTCATCAATCTTCTCCTCAAATGGAACATCATCCGTATCCGTCTCTTCCGTGCCGACATAGACTCCCGGCGTTAGTTTATAATCATTCGCTCGGATCTCTTCGATGGTTGCCGTGTTGCAGAAGCCTTCTACAGGTTTAAAATTTCCGTCCACTTTCCGGAACGCCTGATAAACCCCTGCAATTTCTTCAATGTCCTCCTGCGTGAGGGCCTTTTGCTTCCGGCTGACCATCACACCCTTTTTCCGGGCGTCAATGAACAGCACTTCGTTTTTCCGCGGACGGAAGCCCTTCTCTCCATTCCGGTTTTTGCTCAGGAAAAAGAGACAGCACGGAATGCCGGTGGTAAAGAATAACTTTTCCGGCAGTTGCACGATGCAGTCGATATAGCCCTCATCCACCAACTTCTGGCGGACTTCCTTCTCGCCGGTTACGTTCGTTGTCATCGCCCCATTGGCCATGACGAAACCGGCCGTTCCGCCATCTTTCAGGTGGTACAGGAAATGCTGCATCCACATGTAGTTGGCGTTGCTGTCGGTGACGGCCTTGTCATACTCCACGATAAGCCGCGGGTCGTTTTTCTGGATCTTGTCCGCGCCCCACAACTTCATGTTGAAGGGCGGATTGGAGATGACAAAGTCAAACTGCCTATCCTTGAACTTGTCATCCAGCAGCGAATCTCCAAGACGAATATCAGCGTTGATGCCGTGAATGAGGACGTTCATTTTCCCCAGGCGGACGGTCGTATCGACGCTCTCCTGGCCATAGAACGAAAGGGCATGCTTGTTCTTGGCATAGCGCTGGGATTGAATGAACATGCCGCCGGAACCGCAGGCCGGGTCAAAGATCGTACCCGATTCCGGCTCCAGCATGGCCACGAGCAGTTCCACGATGGATTTGGGCGTGAAGAATTGGCCGCCTCGATTTCCCTCGCTGGAGGCAAAGTTGCCAATGAAGTATTCAAACACGCGCCCCAGCACGTCCACCGCGTCATCGCTGGAAGCGCTGAACACGTCGCGTGAAAAGATCTCAATCAGGGCCGCCAGGTTCTCGTTAGGCAGGTTGGTCGTCCGGTAAATGCGTGGCAGCACGCCGGCCAGTTCCGGGTTTTCATCCTCGATCAGTTTCATGGCGTTATCGAGGATTTCCTTGATGTTGGGCTGCTTGGCGTTCTTGACGATATAGGACCAGCGCCCCTGCTCGGGGACCACGTATACGCGTTCGGCTATGTATGAATCACGGTCTTCCAAAATCAAATTGGCGTCTTCGGGATTTTCAAAATAGTACGGACTCCCCGGGTCGCGCACCATCTGTTCCAGTTCCTTGCGCCGTTTTTCGTAGCGGATGGACAGATAACGCAGGAAAATCAGCGGGAGAACGATATGTTTGTAGTCTGCCGGCGCCACCGTCGCCCGCATCCGGTTGGCGGCTTCGAACAGTTCTTTTTCGAACGTAATGTCTGCTTGTGCTGATGCCATAATGTTTGATGCCTCCTGGTTGTATCTCAATGCCATTATAAGCGCTGAAAATGACAACTTTATGTCATGGAACGCATGTTTGGGGTTGATTACAAGGAACAAACAACAAGTTTGTATTTACTTCTACGAAATGCGACATCATTCCTGCTATGATCGTCTCATTCCATATGAGTGGAACTCTTAAGGATTTAAGGGAAATAAAAATGAGTGCGCAACTTTCGCACTCAAATAACTACATTCGTGTAAAATCTATGTGATTGATCCTTCTCTGCAATGACCGCAACAAACTTGTCCATTGCTCGGCATCACGTTTCTCTTGAGGGGAAAGTTCCACCTTTGCTCCAAGCGTCTTCTCGAAAGGTCCGCCATACTTTTCTTCAAAAAAGCGTATCTCATTTTTTATTTCCTGGATTTCCTCTTCAGGCGTCATCGGCTTGTCCCTGCCCAAACGTTTCTGCTCTTGATGGTAAGTTTCCTCAATTTCGGCCAGCGTCAGGCGAACACCTGTAACGGAAACATACACGGTGTCTGGCTTGAACACAGGATTGTTTGCGCATACACCCAAAAAGCGGCCCTGCTGAATCCATTCCAATATCAAAGGCTCATTGGCCCCCATGTATTTGCTCACATCTGTGAGTGTGTAGTTTACATTCATTTGCACCACCTCTGGCACAATTATACCATTCCTCTTTGCGCATTGTGACACAATTCACAAAGTGACGATATTCCTCATTGATTCCGATATTCACTCATGGTACAAAAACCGTACAGAAATCTAAAGCCGAAATCCCTTATGGCTCTAGGCTGTACAGTTTGTACAGAAAACTTTCAAGTTTTCTTTTTCATAAATATGCTGTTCCTCCTCATTGTCGGGGGCTATCCATTAAATTTTTTTACCGGTCCAGAATGCGAAAAGATTTCTGAATTCCTGTACGGAATCCCGAATCCCTTGTGGCTCAAGGGATTCGGCGTACAGAAATTTTTTTTGAAAACTGAACGCATTTTGTACCGGTCGCCCCCTGCCCCGCTTTTTTCTTTTTCTGCAGAAGGAGGAGCGACAGCGACCAATAAAAAAAGGGCGCTCCAGATGGAACACCCTTGCTTGTCTGATTAGGTTGAAACAAATGCCAATCCCTTCCAAACTTCCGGTCCCAGCCGTTCCCGGCCAATTTCCAAATTTGGAACTTGCTCTTGAAGCCGTTGATTGAATTTCTTTTTCGTCGTCGCCTTAAGGCCATTTTCCAGACACCACTCGGTGTACCGGAGGTACAAATCTTTCCTGGGATAGGTAAGACCTTGCTCAACCTTGCAGCATTCAGCCAGAAACCCGGAAATATTGTCGGCCTCCTGCTGATATTTCTTGAGCGCCTCCGCCAAGGATGGGCCCATTGTAAAACCATTTTGCCGGTCAAGACGACGCAGGCCGTGCAACGCAAGGTTAAGGAGCCCGCTCAAATTTTCAGGTGTCGTAAGGCGGTGGAGCAAGTGAGGGTCCTGGCGGCCTTCAAAGGAATTTGGGAAGGGAATGACGATCCAGCGACGGAAAAAGCCGTTTGAAACATCGCTGCTCGTCGGCGGCACGTTGGCCGAGAAGATGAGCCGAGCGAAGGGGCGGAAATCAAATCCGTCTTTGCCCTTGAACTCCGCATTGATCCGGTCTTCACCTGTGAGAGCCTTGAAAGTAGAAGAAGTATCAAGGCCTTTGTGCGATATATCGGCGAAGACATTGATCAACTTGTCCTTCAGCAGAGCAACCTTGAATTTATCCTTTTCCAGCCGCTGCAACGGAACGTTGGACACATTGTTCGGTCCGACGAACCGTTCCAGCAATTTGAGCAAGGTGCTTTTTCCGTTGGCGCCGGTGCCATGGAGCAAAAATGCCTTCTGATATCGGTTCGTTGGAATCAGACAATACCCGAACAATTCGTAGAGGGTCGGCACCGCGTCTGCGGGGACAATTTCAGAGAAGAACTTTTCAATTTCGGGGCAAGTGGCTGAGGGGTCGTAAGTCACGGGGATACGGATCGAGGAATAGCGATTTGGAGTGTGTGGGATCAATTCTCCTGTACGCCAATTGACCAACCCGTTTTCGACATTGATGAAGCCATCCTCAAGGTTGAACTCCTGGACGGGCTCCCCGCACAACTTGGTGCGGATCCACTCCACAGCCTGGTAGACATGAGACGGCAGATACTGATCCCCCAGCAGATCCAGCGCCTTCCGGCGGAGTCTCGCCTCCCCGCCAGACTGATACACGCCATTCTCATACGTGTAGATTTCCGTGCCATTGACGCATGACGGCAACTGCTCAAGAAGCACCCGGCCGAGCGCAACGGGTTGGAACTTGCCATTGACAAAGAACCTTTCCGGATTCACATGCTGATCAGCCATAGTTGTGGCTTGATGAAAAGCCGATCGCTCAACAATGGCTTTGAGTTCATGGGCAGTACCGCCGCTTTCAAACCAATACGTCACATCTTCTTGTTCCGGCAGGCCCGGCAGATAGACGATCTTGATCGTCCGTGCCCAGTTACAGAGGACTTCCGCGACCTTCTCGGCATGTTTTCGTCCCGGTTCATCGTTATCCGGCAGGATGACAACATGCGCTCCCTGGAAAGGTCGGTTAAAGTCGTCACTTTTAGGCCAACTGCCGGCGCCGTTG
>Ga0207865_101766_pt1 | contig 14806 bp, 9 predicted proteins | sample HigsolmetaAR204D_FD_184836 | JGI IMG/M metagenome (GOLD analysis project Ga0207865, IMG submission 184836) | Ionic liquid and high solid enriched microbial communities from the Joint BioEnergy Institute, USA - AR20-4-D (SPAdes) (version 2) ...
GTTTCATCTTGCCAAAAGTTCATGAAGATCTAACTCCGCTTGTTGCCGTCATTCCAATGCAGCTCATTGCATACTACGCTGCCCTTCACCGCGGCTGCGACGTCGACAAACCACGCAACTTAGCCAAAAGCGTAACAGTCGAATAAAGCAATTGGGCAGTGGATATGTGGTTGTCGAGTAATAAAAAAGTCGTTTAAATTATAAAAAAGTCGTTTAAAAAATAAAAAAGTTGTTTAAAAAAACACACGTTATGGAGTAAAATGGAAGTAACTCCGAACGTGTGTTTTTTTTTGTGAGGTGATTTTGTTTGCGAATGTGAAAAATAGAATTAAAAAGCGGAAGGATGCATTAAAAGAATTAAACGAACTGGTTCAAAGAGATTCTAATTTATTATTAATTCATTATTCATGTGAGAGTTTCTACAATATCAAGGATGGCAGAACCCCTAGAATAACCTCTATAGCAGTTAGGTATTATAGTACGGGTCAAACAGTTTCTTTTTCTATTCATAAAGTAGCAGAGAAGCAAGGTAAGTTAGATAGAATAGAAGAGCATTATGATGAATTAGAAAGAGAAATGCTAGATGAATTTTTTCAATTTGTAACCAGTCATAATAATTATAACTGGATTCATTGGAACATGAGGGATATCAATTATGGTTTTGAAGCTATAAATCACAGATACAGTGTTCTAGGTGGAACTCCGGTTGTTATTCACGATAAAAACAAATTTGACCTTGCTAGGAAAATAGTCGATATATATGGTACTAACTATATTAAAGAACATCCTCGTTTTGAAAAGCTAGTGGATAAAAACAATATTACAAAAAGAGATTTTCTTTCTGGAGCAGAGGAAGCAGAGGCTTTTGAAAAAAAAGAGTTTGTTAAATTACAACATCAATCAACTTTAAGGAAAGTAGATATACTTCATATTATTGTGGACCGAATAATAGACAATGAATTAAAAACTGATTCATCCTTAAGGGAAGTATACGGTCTAACTCCTCAAGGATTCTATGAATTAGTTAAAGAGAATTGGGGATATAATTTATTCATTTTTCTTTTAGGAGCAGCAATTTCGGGAATTGTTGGTTATGTAATTACAGTTCTAATGTCCTAGGAGGTGGTTATATGCCAAAACGCAAAACAGGTTGGACGGAGGAAAAAATTGCTCGTTACTATAAAGAAGGTCGTGGCCAAGGCGAGTTATCTAATTATACGCCTTGGTTAATGATTCAAGACGTGCCTTCAAGTGGACGAGCCCATCGTGTAAAAGGTTGGACCACAAGTCGAACACATCACCTACTATCCGATATGGAATATAATTATTTTTGCTTACTCGATTGGGCAGATGAAGTTATTGATATTAGAGAACAATTCCCTCTACCACGTGATGTGACGCTTCCCATCGCTGAGGAGAAAAACATAAAACACCCCATAGATTCCGCAACACAGACCCCGATTGTAATGACGACAGATTTTCTCATCACAGTACGAAAAGAAAAAGAAATTATTTACTTTGCCAGAACAGTAAAAGAAAATAAAGAATTAAATTCATCAAGGGTTATCGAAAAGTTTGAAATCGAAAGAGAATATTGGACAAAACAAGGTGTAGACTGGGGCATCGTAACAGAAAAAGAATTACCAAGAGATGCAATAGACAATATCAAGTGGTTACATTCAGCTTATTTTTTATCGGATGATTTAGATAAAAAATTGCTTTATTCACTATATGAAGCACTAGCCAAAAACAATATGCCGATACTTCACCTATTAAAAGAATTCGATGAAACATTTAAATTGGCAAATGGTAGTGCTTTATCTATGTTCAAATATATGCTTGCACACAAGATTATCAAAATAAATATAACGAAAAAAATAGATCTAATGTCGAACACAACGATTCTTGAATTTCCGCCTAACTTTATAACAGAAAAGAGGTGGGCTAATTGAATTTCTTTGTTAATGAACTACTCAAAAATCCTCTTAGTGGTGAAATATACCGTATTTTATGGATAGATGATGGGAATGTAGTAGCTTATCTAATTGACATTTATGATGAAAAAGCTCTTCCTTTTAAACGGTTAATTCAAGAATTAACTGACGAAATTTTAGAGGAATCACTTATCAAAATAAAAGAAGATCCTTTTATGAGTTCAGGTATTCAAGATATTCCTGAAAAGTATATAGAGCTAAGAAATCAAGCTTGGAAAGTTATTGAAGAGATGGTTAATGATGAACCAGCCATATACGAGAAAAAGCAACGTTCAAAATATATAAAGGATGCAATGGAAAAACATCAAGTAACCTATCCTGCAGTCCGTAAATATTTACGTAAATACTGGCAACGTGGTAAGAACATTAATGCTCTGTTGCCTGATTACAATAATTCAGGTGGGAGAGGAAAAGAAAAAGAAGCAGGTGTTAAAAAACGTGGTAGACCTCGAAAATATTCTTCCCAAGGAATAAATGTCGATGAACGAACTAAAAAAATTTTTCGGGTTGCGTTAGAAAAATACTATTTAACTTCAAAAGAAAATCGGTTGACTGATGCATACAAAATGATGATTAAAGAGTTTTACGCTAAAGATATTTACATTGAGGATGGCGTAAAAAAAATAATTATTGAAGATAAAGAGAGTCTACCAACGTTAACACAGTTCCGTTATTGGTACAACAAAGAATATACATTGCTAGAATCGACAATTGCTAGGAAGGGACGTAAAAAGTTTGATAAAGATTACCGGGCTGTTTTAAATACAACACTTTCGGAGGTTCATGGTCCAGGTTCACGTTTTCAAATTGATGCAACCGTTGGGGATATATATTTAATTTCTAAATATAATCCAAACTGGATAATCGGACGACCAGTAATTTATTTAGTGATGGACGTTTTTAGTCGCATGGTTGTTGGAATGTATGTTGGCCTTGAGGGGCCTTCGTGGCTCGGTGCCATGATGGCAATGGCGAACACTGTAACAGATAAACAAAAATTTTGTGCTGAATATGGAATTGAAATATCAAAAGAAGAATGGCCAAGTGAACATTTGCCAGAAATATTGTTAGCAGATCGTGGGGAATTTGAAGGCTTTAATGCTGATCGCTTAGTAGAGGCTTTTAATATCCATGTAGAGAATGCAGCCCCTTATCGAGCTGACTGGAAAGGCGTTGTTGAAAAACATTTTGATCTTATTCAGAAAAAAGTAAGGCCTTTTCTACCTGGCTATGTCGAGAAAGACTTTCAAGAACGTGGAGCTCGTGATTATCGATTAGATGCGGTCCTAACCTTGGAAGACTTCACTAAAATTCTTATTAAGCAAATTTTGCATTATAATCAAAAGCACTTTCTACAAGACTATATACGGGATGAAGATATGATTCGAGATGATGTTCAACCTATTCCACTTCATTTATGGAGTTGGGGTATTAAAAATCGTACGGGAAAACTTAGGTACTATCCTGAAGACCTTGTAAAATTACACTTAATGCCAAGGGATGACGCTACGGTTACACATAAGGGAATACGCTTCAAAGGTATTTATTACAGCTGCGAACGTGCACTGAAAGAATCATGGTTTGAGACAGCGAGACAAAAAGGCTCTTGGAAAGTGACTATCGCGTATGATCCAAGAAATATGACAAGTGTTTTTTTGATAGATCCAGGGTTAACAAAATATGAAACTTGCTATCTTTTGACACCGTCGGAACGTTTAAAAAATACAAGTTTAGATGAAATTCGTTATTTACAAGAATACGAAAAACAACTGAAGCATGATAATAGCCATCAGCAATTGCAAAAAGATATTGATTATATTTCGGAAGTTGAAGCTATTGTGAAAGAAGCAAAGAAGAAAAAAGAGCAGTTACAAGACAAAAGTTTAAGTAAATTGCAACGAGTCAGCTCTATTAAAGAACACAGAAAATTAGAAAGAGAAGAAATAAGAAAAAACGAAGTATTTCAAATTGGTTCAGAAGAAACACCTCACAAACAAGCTGATATTGTACCGATTAATAGGGGGATTGAGGTCGAAGAGAAATATGCCAGACCAAATGTAAGAGAATATTTACGGAGACGAAAGGAGAAGAAAGATGAGTGAATGGGGAGAAAAATTAAATGCTCAAGTAGCTGAATATAAAAAGCAAGATGTCATTGATTTTCAAGGAAATCCTTTAATTGAAGCTCTACCTCCTATTCTGTCTCCAGAAGAAGCTTTTGAAGCATTGAGTTATTATCCAGAATTTGATGAAAAAGAGCGTTTATTACCTACACATATTCGATATCATGCGATTCCAAGATTAACTCGTTTTTTCCAACCAGTTATGCAACATCTAGACTTAGAACAGAGATTTTCACGATTATTGAGGTATGGTTATGTGAGTAGAAATCCGTTATCTCCCAATTTTACAAAGAGTTTATCTGCGGCTCATCATTCACTTACAGGGCAAAAAATTAAGCACGATATACGCTCAACAGCCTCTAGTATTACTTTGATGGGGTTTTCCGGCATTGGAAAAACTACTGCTATTGAGAGGATTTTATCTTTATATCCACAGTTAATTATTCATAAGCACCCATTAAATATTACTCAAGTTGTATGGCTAAAACTGAATTGTCCACATGATGGTTCGTTAAAATCATTATGTATGGATTTTTTCTTGAAGATGGATCGTTTAGTTGGAACTAATTATTATGAACGGTTCGGTAGCAGAAGAAATTCTATCAGTTCCATGGTAACAAGAATGGGACAAATTGCTCGCTTGCATTGTGTAGGGGCCTTAATTATCGATGAAATTCAGCATTTATTAACAACTCGCGATAATAATTCAGAAAAGATGATGAACTTTTTTGTTACTCTGGTCAATGAGATTGGTGTACCAGTTATGATGATTGGTACAATGCGTGCAAAAAGTGTCTTGCAGCAAGATTTTCGTCAAGCCCGTCGTGGCAGTGGGCAGGGAGATATGGTATGGCAGCAAATGAAAAAGGATGATGACTGGGATTTGCTTATCGAAAGTATGTGGAATTATCAATGGATTAGGTACAAGACAGAGTTAACTGAGGAATTAAATCAGACACTCTATGAGGAAAGTCAAGGAATAGTAGATATCGCTGTAAAACTATTTGCATTATCTCAAGGTCGAGCAATTGAAACAGGAGAAGAAAAAATTACACCTGCCCTCATAAGGAGAGTTGCAAAAGATGATTTGAAGCTTGTCCAACCGATGTTGAAAGCATTAAAAGACGGGCGTATTTCTGAACTAGAAAAATATGAGGATATTATGCCTATGGATATTGCGGAGTATCTACAATATCATCAATCGAAAATTGATTTAAGGGCTACCATACAAAAGAAAAAAGAATTGCAGGCTCTTAAACGAAGAGAAAGAGAAATTTCCAATATTGAAAAACTAATGGTTGCATTGATGAATTTAGATATTGATCCTACATTAGCAGAAAAGGTAGCTTCAAAGGCCATAAAGGATTTGCCGGAAGCTTCACAAGCCGAGTTGATGGAAAGAGCATTAAATTTAATAAAAGAACGGATGGAACCAAGTAAAAGCAAAGTAAATCAATCGTCAAAAAATACATTACGGGTCATCATCGAAAAAGGTCGCAAGCAGAAGCTGTCAGCCTATGAATCATTACGAGAGGCAGGTTATATTAAAGCACCACTAGATGAATTTGTTATCTAGGAGGAAACTCCATGCTAAGTTACTTTCCAACCTTATATAACGATGAACTTTTGTATAGCTGGTTTGCACGATATCATATCCATTCGTCTAATATTAGCCCTAAGCAAACGATGAAAGATTTATATGGGAAGACGAATATCGTGGCTGTTCCTGATTTACCAACAAACTTAAACGTTGTTTATGAAAAATTGAGGCATTTCCAAGTACCCGACGTAGCTCAATGGATAAAGAAGCACACATTATTTCGTTATTATACAACCTTTGCAACATCAGAGATAAAACACAAAGTATATAGGGCTATGGAAAGTGGTGAACATTCAGGAGCTATCCATATGATGACAGGGATAATGGCAAACGCTATTAAGGAATGGACTTATTTTCGTTTTTGTCCTCGATGTTTTCAAGAGGATATAGAAACTATAGGTGAGTCGTATTGGAGAGTCTCTCATCAATTACCTGGTGTATATATGTGTCTTAAACATAATCAGTATTTATGCGATTCTTCTGTTCCATTCCGTGGAAAAAATAAACATGAGTTTATTGCAGCATCTCCAAGTAATTGTATTAGGTTAGGAGTCAAAAAGGTATTTTCAGAACGTACAGAGAGGTTTTTTCAAATTCTAGCAGAACAAAGTGTAAAGCTTATTCAAGGAGATTTTCATTTCACATGGGAGGGTATCCAATCATCCTATCGCTATTTATTACAACGACATGGATACGCAACGATTAATGGGAAAGTTAATCAGCAACTGTTGGCTGAGCAATTTACATTATTTTATGGTGAAGAATTTTTAGAAGCCATGCAGTCCTCTGTTGATATTTTGAGTGAATCCTGTTGGCTCAAAAGCATAACACGCAAACATCGTAAATCTTTTCATCCTATTCGCCATTTATTGCTTATTTACTTTCTGGGAGAAGAAATAGATACCTTTTATCAATATGCTCACAAGGAGTATAAGCCGTTTGGCGAAGGACCTTACTTTTGCTTAAATCCTGCTGCCAAGCATTATAAACAACGAGTGATTCCCAATGTTAAAACAACTATTTGTACAGACACAAGAAGACCTGTTGGCACATTTGAATGCACGTGTGGATTTATCTATTCCCGCCGGGGACCGGATAAGAGTGAACAAGATTTATATAAAATTGGTCGCATCAAGCAGTATGGACAAGTATGGTTGGATAAATTACATCGTATGATACATGTTGAAAAATTGAGTTATTATGCAGTAGCAAAAGAATTGCAATGCGATATTATGACAGTTATCAAGTATGCGAATAAAGGAAAGCCAATAATAACAGATAACAAGCTAGATGAGTTAGAATTAGTGAAATCTAAAAAACAGAAGGAATGGATTAAACTATTAAAGCAACATCCCAATAAATCAGTTACGCAGATTAGAAGTATGGAACCTGCTCTTTATGCTTGGCTTTACCGACATGATAGGGAGTGGTTGAAAAACCATTTACCTAAGCAGCCTAACAGGCAGTCATCGCATTTAAAAATTAATTGGTCTGAAAGAGACGAAGAAGTTCTTAAAGAAGTCAAATTAGTTATAAAGAAACTTAACAGTGCTGATAAGCCTATCTATATTAATAAAAGTCGAATAGGTAAAGAAATTCGAAAGTTATCGCTACTAGAAAAACATTTGGATAAGCTACCTAAAACAAAGGAATATATCCTTCAACAAATTGAAACGAGAGAACAATTTCAAATTCGTAGAGTAAGATGGGCCTGTCACTATTTGTTCAGTAAGAATGAATCAGTTATGGAATGGAAAGTAAAACGGTTGGCCGGTTTAAAGGGGAATGTTGCAGAAAAGGTACAACAAGCTATTAATGATGAAATCATAAAGTATCAGCAGCTAAGAGTGGAAGGTGATATAGGTGGTAAAAATCAGACCATGGCCCTTTAATCAGCAACAAGTCGTATCATTACATTGGTTTGGGAATGTCAAACAGGGAAAAGACCAGCAGTGGTATTTACAAGCAGCTTTTAAAGAATCAAAAAAATGCCAGATCCTTGAGTTACCTATAGGTGCATTTCCTCTATTAAGATTAGGACAATTTTACAGAGACGGCTTGCCTCTATCAACGCAAAAAGCAGGGAGTTACAATCAAGTAATGATTGAAGATTTGGGAAAAGGCAAAACGATAAAGGCGATTGACGCTTGTAAAAAATTTGGTTACTTCTTATACAAGATGCCCGAACTAATCCATCAACATGTTTGGTCCTTTTCTTCAAACGGAATAACATATTATGTTTCACATGCAGAGCTTATACGTGCCTTATATGTTAAATACAAGCTTTTAGCTAACGCACTGTTGAGACCCAATGGATTAGATTTACTTATCAATAATGTCCATTATCTAAATTCGCAAACAGTGTTTATAGAATTAGCCCATGAAATTCCTTCCACAATTGTTACTAATGAATTTGTTCATTACATGGCTTGGTTATATTTAAACGATGAAATTAAAAAATCTTTTTGTTCCGTTCAAACTAATACTTATAGCTATGCGGCAAACCAAAATGTCTCATATGGTATTCCGTTAGAGATGGCCGTCCCATCCATTCAGAATACCAGGATTGCATATAGAGGGATACAGCAACAAAATGAGGTATTGATATTAGAATTGCTTGAGATTGATAATATAACGCTTCCTGTGTTTCAAATCCAATACAGTCACAAGTCTATTAAGAGAAATGTTTATACGAATGCTCCCAAAAAGACGAGGATTTCACAGAAAAATGGAGATACAGAATATGTATTAAACGAAAAAAACGGAAAGCGATCAAAAGAGGATACTCATCAACCAGTCATTGAACAAGAACCCACTCAATTCGCTTTCCGTCATTCAGTTGTCATTAAAAGAATATCAAAACAAGCACAGAAAGTGAACAAGGGAAATGCCTATATTTCAAATAAAGGTCGTGGCGGAGCTACTCAGCAGCAGATTGTTGGAGTAGATGAATCCATTTTTGGTGGAACGGTTGCCCCCATTGAATTTCGAACATTGGAAATCGCTGATTCCATTGCTAATTACGGTTTGGAACAGTTTTTTGAGATGATTCAACGTTTATCTAAAAGCTATCCTCATTTATCAGTTTCTGTAAATGTAGTATTTCTGCCACTAGGAAGAAAATTTTCTCGGTTGCCAGACGGAAGAAGGCGTGTTTGTGCCGTTGCTAGAATAGTGAACCAAGGCAAAGTTTCATACATAATTGAGGTGGCAGTTCCTGATAACCGTTCTATCTCGACTTTAATTATCCCATCGGTTGGGAGCTTATACAAAGATGAGTTACACATTCAAAAATTGCTTAGAAATCTTGTTTACAGTAGTGGGAGTTGGAGTAATTCATTTTTACAAACGATTCACCATATGAAATTAAAGCACATACGAGAAACAACTCTAAGTTGGGCCAATAGATTAAGTAAGCACTTGTGAAACGATAATAAAACAAAATGGAGAAAATATCACTAACAACTATTATAGTAAAGTGATGAAAATGGAAGATAAATTTAAAAAATCTATGTTGTATAAAATTTTCCGACCTTTAGCTTAAAAGAGAAAGTTTATATAATTATAAATGGAAAATAAGTCCAATAAAGGGGGGGATAATAAAATATGGTGAATTGTTAAAAATTAGAGAAAAACTATTTTTATAGAGGAGTGAATCAGTATGGAAAATCAATTAAATGAAATGTTATTTAAAGATGATTTATTTCAATTACTAGAAGGTGCGGTTATGGTTGGTTATTCAATTAACTTAAATTATTCAACTATGACTATCTTGACAAATGATTATTGGAAAAAGATAGCTAAAGGGATTCCACATAATAGTTTTTTAATAGCAACAGCTATAAATACTGATAACTTGAGTGCGACTAGTGAAATAGATGAAGAAATAATATTGTTACGTGTTACTTCAGAATATGAATTACCAAATAGTGATGTATGGCTAGAAGCAAAAATAGATAAATTTAAGAATTTACAATCATCTACTAATTTAAACTATGATGAATTTTCCCAAAATGAAATGCAATATTCAGGGCTAGAGTGTAGAGTGCTTGGTACCTTTTTTAAATCGGATAATGGAAGTTTAAAATTTGGTTCTGACATAGAAAATTATTATGGTACCCAGATTTTAAAAGTCTATAAACCATCTTATAGAAGTTTAGAAAAAATCATTAATTACGGTGTTGGTAATAACTATGAAAATAAAGAGGAGATTGGAGAACTTAGATTTACATCAAGCAATAGGTTGCAGAGCAGTGACAAAAGAGCAAAAGTTTATGTAGATCCTAATGACTTTATAGCGAGACGAACCGCAATGTTTGGAATGACTAGAACAGGTAAATCTAACACAGTGAAAACACTAATTAAAGCAATCAGTAAAACTGCTGAAAATAGAAAAATGAACATTTCCCAGATTATTTATGATATAAATGGGGAGTATGCAAACATAAACGTTGATGATAAAACATCTATAGCGAGTGACTTAAAAAATGCGTATATTTTCTCTTTAAACACAAAAATTAGAAATAAATCAAATAATGTAGAAGTATTACAGTTTAACTTTTTTGAAAATCTAGAATTAGCACATGAAATTATTGTAAGTTTAATGAGGTACGGTAATCCTTCTAAATCAACCGATATCGAATCGTTTTTTAATATGGATATCAGTTCATATATGGAAGATAATATAGAAGAAGGAAATCGCTCTTTGGTTAACCGTGCTAAGTGGATTAGAGCTACTTACAAATATATATTATATAAAATTTTAGATGATGGGATAAAAGAAAGATTTCAAAATCCTTTTAGTCAAAGTATACTAAATCAATTAACAAAGTTTGAAGGAAATGATAATTTTAATAAGCTTATAGATTCGAAAATATCGTACGACCAGCTCGGCGAAATTCTAGAAGCTATTCATCGGCATAGAGACAAACTAACTACCTCATCCGGTAATAAGGTATATAAGGATGATTTTGAAACATTACTAAATATCGCAGTAAAAAAGAATTCTAACGGCCAGTCTTTTTTAGGATATGTACATCTTAAAAAATTAAATCCGAAGGCGTATCATAATCGAAATAGTGAGAATTATATAGCAAAGATATGTAACATGGTGAAAGAAGGGAAAACAATAGTACTAGATTTATCAATTGGTAGTGAAGAAATGAGAAATCTTATTAGTGATAAGATAGCGAGAACAATCTTTAATAAAAATATGGAGATGTATACTGAAGGAAAAGAACCATATTATGTGATTTTCTTTATCGAAGAAGCACATAACTTGATAGGAAGGGATATGGATTTGAAAGATACTTGGCCAAGAATCGCAAAGGAAGGCGCCAAGTATAAAATAGGATTAGTATATTCTACACAAGAACCGTCTTCTATAAACAAAAACATATTAGCAAATACTGAAAATTGGTTTGTTACACATTTGAATAATGAGGACGAACTAAGGGCTTTATCCAAGTTTTATGATTTTGCTGATTATAAAAACTCATTATTAGCAGCTAAAGATGTTGGATTTTCACGGGTTAAAACTTTATCACATAATTTTGTTTTACCAGTTCAGATTAAGTTATATGGGAGTGATAATTAAAAAATGCCATTTAATCGAGAAAAGGCAAATAAGTTTTCTCATGAAAGAATAATTAATAACCAGGTAATTAAGGAAAAAATCGACCAATATAGAATAATCTGTGATATTGACAAAGATAATAATGTACGAAAAGAGGTTCAGTTTCGATTTCAACAAAATGAAATGGGTAATGTGAGAAAGGTTGATTTTATTTTTACTATAGACAGCTCGTTTACAGAACTCCCATTAAACGATGATATACCTTCTGCAAAGATGGGCATAGTGAATTTTAGCTCAAATATTATTAATTTAAATAAAAAGTCAGATATATATGACAAAAGTGGATTTATTAACCCACAAAAATACAATGAAATTTATAACTCAAATATATTAACGTTTGTTTGCCCCACGTTTAATTTAGTTCCTAAGGAAGATGATAGCCTAAGTGTAGTAGATTCTATAAGAAAGGAAATCTATGATTTTTACTATAATAATAGTCCTTTCAATTCTGTTAAATTAATTGAATCATTATTTAATGTTATTAGAGAGGCTAACACTAGTCTGAAGCTAAAATGTAGGAACCAGAAGTGTAAGTCGAATGACAAGACTTTAAACAGAAAGGATACAGGAATATTAGTCGATTTGGATAAAGTCCATATTGAACCTTTTAAATGCGAGCACTGTGGTAATATAATGTATTTAACTGATTATCTAAGGTTACATGAAGCTATAGATGAGGAGTTTGGGCATAGTACAGTATTAACAAGATTTGCCCAGGTAACTGAACATTTAATTTCTATTAATTTAATTGATACACTTATTAAACATAAGTCATGGAACTTGTTAACGAATACAGCGTTTATAATTGACGGTCCTTTAGCTATTTACGGGGAGCCAGCGAAAATTCACAGAAGTCTGTTAAGATATTTACACTACATCTCCGAGAAGTTAGAGAATCCAATTATATACTTTGGAATCATAAAAAGTGGAAGGCTAAAAGACCACTTTACACTTTTAGAAAAAAAGATTGAATTAGAACAAAACAGTTTTATGTTAGTAGATGATAGCTATAGATTTAAATATATTCAAAAAGCACCGGAAAATAATCAGTATTTTGGGCAAGAGGTATCTTTTGGACAAGACTTTTTATTTTATTCGAAAGGTAAAAAGAGATTTGTGGTATCTATGTTATACCCTATGAGGAATAAGGATATTAATTTTAAAGAAAACGCTTTTGACTATAGAAACTATAATAATCTTAGTACAGTCCTTAATTTAATCAATGAGATAAGTATAGACTTGTACGAAGATGCTATATTACCATTAGCATTGGCCCATAAATACGCAGCAATAAGTCTAAATCCAGGAACAAACATATTAGAAAAGTTTATAAAAAGTAACCTCTAAAAAATTTAGAAAACGAATTATACTATATAAGTTCGGATTGAAAAACCGACATATAGGTAAGGGCTTAAAATGGGCAAAAGGCAAATACATATGTCGGAAGACCAATCTTTATTTAGTATGATGTAAAAGAATCTATTAAGTATATTTTTGTACTTAATAGATTCTTTTTTTAAATATTTCTAGGAATTATAATATTATTATAAAAGACAACTTCAGTGGCATTCCGCGCTTTCCCCGCAGTGTAAGTCAATTTGAAATATGTTTTTTTATAGGTCTTGTAAATTTGTTTTATCTCATCGCAGTTATCATACGTCATAATCCATCTAAAATCCTTTAAGTCATTATTAATGGAATGTGATAATGTAATATGATCCTCATGTGTATAAAAATTAACATAGAGTTCTTTTCCATTATTATAATAGGGAGGATCGAAAAATATAAAATGATTTTCGCTGTCAAAATTCTTTAATTGATTAATAAAATCTAGAGCATCAAGATTAGTCAATTCTATATTATTTTTATAAGCTGCAATGTTTTTAATAGTTGTAATTAGTACCTCTTTATTAAATCGACAGTCAATTTTATATTTACCTGTTTGTCTATAGCCGCCGATCGGTCCAGCCTTTAGAATTCCCGATCTGTTAGTTCGATTGAGAAAAAAAGTGGAAAACCCTAGTTCAAATAAATCAACCGTATGCTTCCTATTTTGAATTTCTTTTTGTTTGTACCACTCTGAAATATTAATATCTGTTTCGATTATTTTTTGGCAAAAGTCATCTGTGTAATTTAAAATTGAATACCAAAAAGCAAAAATTGCTCTATCATAATCATTTAATATAATTTTTTTTACTTTATTATTAATCAGTAAAGAAATTGCTAACCCAGCCCCACCGGCAAAAGGTTCTACATAAGTGACGTTATTTATTTTATTTCGTTCTAATATGGATACCATTTTTTTGTAAAATTTGTTTTTCCCACCCGGATACCTTAGAGGGGAAGTTGTTCTAGACATAAAAATATTTACCTCCTTCCAACCTTTATATCATAAATTTAACATAATCTTACACTTCTTGAGTTAGTTGAAACCTGTTAATAGAATAGAAAATTTATAAATAGGGAATCAAAACGAATGTATTTTTCGTTGAAAAACAAAAATGTAACAAGGAGTGTGATTATGACATTTTACTTTGTTCAAAACAACTTTGGTTAAAAATCATGAATATAGAAATTCCATTTTCAATTACGTTAAGTATGATTCAAAACCCAAATAAAATACTTTAATTTGTCCTAACTTTTTGTTGTAAAAAATAGACTTTGATGATTTTCTATTCTTTCATAATGATACAGTAATAGAATAAAAAGTAAAATGACCCCTCTTTAATAAATACAAATATCATTTCAATAAAATTGTCAAAATTGAAATGTTGTATGAATTGCAATGCTTTTTCCTGTTATATTTAAAGAACTTTCTTAAGACATCAATGAAAGAAGTAGTTTTTAAACAACTTTTTTATTATCCAAAATATGAGTTTCAAATGTTTACAATATATTTTTAAACAACTTTCTTATTATTATTTAGTTATTTTAATATGCAGGGATGTGGGTTGTGAGCCCTAAAATTAAACAACTTTTTTGTAATCTTACAGTGGTTGTAGACAGCTAATAAATCCCGTCCTGGGAAAATAAAAACTGTCCAGGGACAATAAAAAATGTCCACGAAGCCGAGCGGTGTTAGGGTTCATACCTGATCGCCTGTTCGGCTTTTTCTTTTTTGAAAAGGTACAGGGGATAGGGGGCAGGAAAAGATATTGATTTATCAAGCAGTTTCCCAATATACCCCCTCCCGCTATGATCCGATTGAGCTTCTCAATTTGTTTTCCCAAATTATTTCCCTGGACATTTCCCAACGTTCCATTTTCGTGCTCCCTGCCGACCTTTCGACTAATTTCTTCCAATTGGACGGACACTTTTTATTTTCCTGGTTTTTTATTCCAACTGGTTCCTGAAAGCCTGAAAAGCCTTGCGGCTGTAGGGAAGAGAGGCGATGAGGGGAAAGTTGTGGGATGGACATGAATTATTTTCCCTTGACATAGTAGGGAAATCAAAA
>Ga0207865_101772_pt1 | contig 14747 bp, 13 predicted proteins | sample HigsolmetaAR204D_FD_184836 | JGI IMG/M metagenome (GOLD analysis project Ga0207865, IMG submission 184836) | Ionic liquid and high solid enriched microbial communities from the Joint BioEnergy Institute, USA - AR20-4-D (SPAdes) (version 2) ...
GTGCTAAGGCATCTTTGAGGGTGAAGCATCTCAAAGGTGTCTTAATATGTTTGAATAGAAGAAAAGACGGAAGATTAAGTTTTGTAGTCGTAAAGTTTATCTAAGGTGAATTGAACGTTTTTTCATTTCCTTTTCATTTGAAAATCTGGATACGTTTAAAACCGGTTCTTTGATTACCCGGATGACAAATGATGTCACCCAGGTGCAAAATTTATTAAGAATGGGCATGCAAACGTTTATCCGCACACCCGGCCTTTTGGTCGGGAGTATTATCATGGCGATTATCATGAGTCCCCGCCTCGGGCTGATTCTTTTACTGACGATCCTGTTGCTGGCTGTCGTACTCACCGTTTTAATCCGGCACTCATTTCCTATCTTTTCTCATGTCCAGTTAAAACTTGATGCGGTGAATACAAGGCTGCAGGAAAATCTCGCCGGCATCCGGGTTGTTAAAGCGTTCGTCCGCTCCCTTTACGAAACAAAGCTGTTCGGGCAGGCGAACCGCGATTATGCGCAAACTTCTTCCTGAATCCGTGACGAAATTTCCGCTTAAAGGCAAACAAATCGCATAAAATTTAGTATAATTGGTATATCAGACAAATTAAATTCATTCCACATTCAGGTGATCTCATGAAAAAGTTTGTGATAGAACCCACAAAAGAACGAATTGTTGCCCAAGCTGGCTTAGCGATAGTAGGAAATTTACTAAATCAAACGAATTTAGTTTCCAGGTTGAATGCCTATAAACTCCCTGATATCTCCCGGTATCCGGCTTGTTCCAATGGCGATGTGGCTAAATCTTATATCGGCTTGCTTTGCCAGGGAAAAAGTGATTATGACAATATTGAAACCTTCCGTGATGATGCTTTTTTTGCACTGGCTTTGGATATCCAGAGGGTTCCTTCCAGCCCGACTCTCAGGCAACGATTGGACCAGGCCGCCTTGGTGGAAAAATGGAAAACGATCTTGCACGAAGAATCGCTGGATCTGATTCGCCATACAAATGCGGAAATCAGCCCGGTTTACGCCAAAGACAAGCCGTATATCCCGGTTGATCTGGATGTCTCCCCTTTCGATAACTCCAAGACAAAAAAGGAAGGGGTAGAAAGAACCTATAAAGGCTGTGACGGTTATGCCCCTATGTTCGCTTACATGGGACAGGAAGGTTACTGCCTGCATGTTGAGATGCGAAAGGAAAGTGTCCACTGCCAAAAAGGTACACCAAATTTCATCCAGGAAACCATTCAATCTGCCCGGAAACTAACAGATCAGCCATTGCTTTTCAGGCTTGATTCCGGAAATGACAGCCGGGATAATCTCATTATTCTCCTAGAAAACCATGCAAGCTTTATTATCAAACGCAATCCCCGTAAGGAAAAAGCTGAGGACTGGCTGTACATTGCCCGAAAATATGGGATCTGTTGTGAAGAACGGGAAGGAAAGAAGGTTTACCTTGGATCCATCCCCGAAACCATTCAAATTAAGGACCAGGAGCGAAGCATCCGAAAAGTTTTTAAAGTGACCGAAAGAACCATCTCAAGAGACGGACAAATTTTTTTAATTCCCGAGTATGAATTTGAAACCTACTGGACGGACCTTGAAGTGCCGCCTCATGTGGTGATCTCTCTTTATCATAACCATGGCACTTGCGAACAGTTCCATAGTGAAATTAAATCAGAACTGGATCTCGAACGGCTGCCGTCAGGCAAATATGAAACGAATGGCCTTGTGCTCCATTTCGGTGTATTTGCGTATAACCTGCTTCGCTTGATTGGACAAGAAAGCTTGAAAAAACAAGATACGCCATTGAAAAAGAAAACAACAAGAAGAAGAATCCGAACCGTCATCCAGAATATGATCACACTGGCCTCAAAGCTGGTTTTCCGTGGCCGGCAATGGAAATTAAAAGTCGCGGAGACCAACAAATGGTTACCGGTCTTTACTCGTTTGTATCAAGCCTTTTACTAAACATCCCGATCAATAGACTACTAGGAAAAAAGAAATAAAAAAACGAAAACTTGTAAAAAATGGAAATTTGCAGATTTATTTGGCGTGCACAAAAACGAGTGAAACAGGGAAATTTTTACATACTGAATCACTAAAAGTGCATTTATCGAATAGTCGGACACCACTATATCCTTACTCTTGGGAAATCTACCTATTAACGGCGTTTGTTATATTTTCGTCACGGATTCAGGTTAAAAACAAAATCTGAAATTTGATTGAGACCAGTTTGCTGGTCAAACAAGAGGACGCAGAGATTCCGTTATTTGATACAACAGTTATCCATGCAGTAGAAGCTGTGAATGAATTTTTATAAGGGAAGGGGGCGGCGATCCTTGGAAAGCTGGCCCCCTTTTTAAATTCACTTCAAATTCATCGCCCACAAGGAAATGGATACTTCGTTTCCTGTGTTCATGTAACGGTGCGGCGTGGTGCTGGGAAAATAAATGCTGTCTCCTTCATGTAAATCGAATGCTTTGTCCCCTAAGAATACCTTTAAAGATCCTTGTAAAATGTAGCCGCATTCTTCACCGGCGTGGGAGATTAACTCTGGCTTGGTTGTGTTGCCAGGCTGGATTTCCACTAAAATAAAATCAGCCGTCCCTGATTTATTTGGCGGAGTAAGATCATGGTACTTAACGTTCGCATCCGCCAATTCTACAATTCTTCTTTGGTCTTTCCTGACAACAAAACTTTCTTCACTCCGGCCCTCAAAAAAGAAATTCAGCGGAATATTGAGAGATGAACAGATTTTCCAAAAGGTGCTGACAGTGGGATCGACCCGCTGCCGTTCAATCTGGGAAATCAAACTGGGGCTCAAACCTGTCCGCTGCGCCAGTTCCTGAAGGGTGAGCCCTTTTTCCTTCCTAACCTGCCGAATTTTTCCGCCGTTGAACAAATTACCCCTCCTTTTAGCTTGAAACTGCAAACCATTCTGCTTCAAAAAGAAGGTAAACCATGCTTATGTTTACAATGCTTCAGCATGGCTGCCATTTTCCTGGTCTGTTACGCTTAACACCGATGACAAGAGTTTCTTGGAATAGGGATGCTGCGGATTTTCAAAAATATCATGAGTTGTACCGATCTCCACGATATCCCCTTTGTACATGACGGCCACCCGCTCGCACATATAACGGATCACAGACATGTTATGGGAGATAAACAAATAGGTTAACTGTTTTTCTGTTTGCAATTCTTTTAACAGGTTTAAAATTTGTGCCTGGATTGAAACATCAAAGGCGGATGTTGGCTCATCCAGCACGAGAAAAGCAGGTTCGGTCACCAGCGCGCGGGCAATGGCGATCCGCTGCCGCTGTCCGCCGCTGAATTCATGCGGAAGCCGGCTGAGATGTTCTTCCTGCAGCCCGACGCGGTGAATAAGCTGCTTTAGGCGTTCCGAATTGCCTTTTTCCTTTCTTTCAGCACGCGGCAGACCGAGCAGCGGTTCCAAAATAATGTCTTTTATTCGCATGCGCGGGTCAAGTGAAGATTGCGGATCTTGGAATACGGACTGGATTTCGCCGGGGCGGTACCGTTTGAACTTTTTCTTTATCCATAATGGGTTGCCCTTGTAGGTGATCGTTCCGCTTGTCGGTGGTTCAAGCCCGATCAGCATTTTACCGAGCGTGCTTTTCCCGGAACCGGATTCTCCGACGAGCCCGAGGATTTCCCCCTCGCGGATACTCAAATTTACCGGCCCGACCGCTTTTGTGGACTGTTTGCCATTGACATAGATTTTCTCAATTTGTTTGATTTCAATCATAAACGGCAGTCCCTTCCAGCCAGCAGGCCGTATGATGGTTGGGCGCTTTTTCAGTGAGTTCCGGATGGCGTTTTTTGCAAATATCCATGGCATGCCGGCAGCGGAAAGCAAAGGCACATCCGCTTGGGCGGCGGAGCAGGCTCGGGGTTTCACCGGCGATTGCTTTTAACGGCTCGCCGGGCGGAACCGAATCAGGGAGTGCGTCCAACAACGATCGGGTATACGGATGGGCAGGATGGTGTAAAATCTCTTTTGTCGCCCCGCTTTCAACCACTTCTCCGGCGTACATGACAATGGTTCGGCTGCATAATTTTGCCACGACGCCAAGGTCATGGGTAATCAATAGAACAGAAGTGCCCCGTTTTTGATTTAATTCCTGGATCAAATTTAAAATTTCATATTGAATCGTGACATCGAGCGCGGTTGTCGGCTCGTCTGCAATCAATAAACGGGGCGGTGCAGACATGGCGAGGGCAATGACGATTCTTTGGCGCATGCCGCCGCTTAGTTCAAACGGGTATTTGTTTGCGACTTGTTCCGGCTGGTCGATGTGCACGTCCCGCAAAGCCTGCAGCACTGCTTCTTTGGCTTCCTTTGCCGGGAGATTCCGGTGGCGCTGAAGACAATTCTGTAACTGTTTTCCAATTTTCATCGTCGGATGGAGGGCAGTCATCGGTTCCTGAAAGACCATGCCGATTTCTTTGCCCCGCAGCTTCTGGCGTTCTTTTTTCTGTAAATGGAGCAGATTTTGACCATTGTAGATGATTTCACCGTTTGAAATAATGGCGTTTTCTTCAAGCAGCCCTAAAATTGACAGCGCGGTAATGGATTTTCCGGATCCGGATTCACCGACAATGCCAAGGATTTCGCCTTCTTCAAGGGTGAACCGGATATTTTTTAAAGCTTCCGTACGGCCGCGCATTCCTTCAAAGTCGACGTACAAATTTTTGACTTCAAGCAGCATAAAAATCCTCCTTATCTTGCTGATTTCGGATCAAGTACATCACGAATCCCATCGCCGATTAAATTCAGGGCGCCGGCGGATAAGAACAGCATCAGCCCTGGAAATGTCGGATACCACCAGTAAGTCAGCAAATACTGCCAGCCGACGCTGATCATGGCGCCCCATTCCGGTGCAGGCGGCTGGGCGCCGAGCCCGAGAAATCCGAGTGTTGAAATTAACAGGATCGCATCGCCAACATCCAGGGTGGCCTGAATCATTACCGGGGAAAAAGCGTTCGGAATAAAATGCCTGAGAATGATCCGCGGCTTGCTGATCCCGAAAGTTTCGGCGGATTTTACAAAAAGTTTTTCTTTAATGACCAATGCTTCACTGCGGGCGAGCCGGATATAAACTGGAATTTTTACAATGGCGACGGCAAGCATCGCATTTTGCAGATTTGGGCCTAAGATGGCAGCCAGCGCCATGGCCAGAATTAAGTTAGGAAAAGCAAGTACCATATCGGCGATCCGCATGATGATTTGGTCGAAAATGCCGCCTAAGTACCCTGAAACAGTGCCAATTGCAACTCCAATGAAACTCGCAACAGCAATGACCAGAATGCCGAACCCGAGTGAAAACCTTGCACCGTACAGAATTCTTGTAAAAATATCCCGTCCCACTTCATCCGTTCCGAACCAATGGTGAAAGGAGGGAGACTGAAATTTTTCTGCAATATTAATTTTTGTCGGGCTGTAAGGCGTCAGCAGCGGGGCGAACAGCGAGAGCAAAACAATCAGGCTCAAAATCACAATGCCTACCCACGTCAGTTTATTTTGCTTTAACTTATACCAGATCGGGTTTTCTTTAAAGATTTGCGTTTTTTTACGGTATGCAACAGTTGCCATCCATTCCCCTCCTATTCTCTGATTTGTGGATTCAACAGGCCGTACAGCAGATCGACAATGAGATTAATCAGTACATATCCGATGCTGATGAGAATGGTAAATCCCATAATTGCCGGGAAATCAAGATAGGCAATGGAATCGACGACAAATTTCCCCATCCCCGGCCAGCCAAATACCGTTTCTGTTACAACGGCACCGCCGAGTAACGAACCGAAAGATGTCCCAATGACGGTAATGGTTGGGATCAAGGCATTCCGCAGCGCATACGAGATGATGAGCAGCCGGCCGTGGATGCCGTTTGCGACAGCTGTCCGGATATACTCCTGGCTCATCACTTCGAGCATGCTGGCCCGTACCTGCCTTGTAATGATTGCGAGCTGGGCAAAGGAAAGAACAAGAGCAGGCAGGAAAATATGTTTTACACTGCTGAAAAGGGCAATGGTATCACCGGTTAATAAACTGTCCAGTATATAAAAGCCTGTCGTATGTGTCGGCGGGTTAATATTGTCGTCAATGCGCCCGTTTGCCGGAAACCATCCCAAATAGCCGTAAAAAATTAAGATGACGACCAGTCCGCTCCAAAATACAGGAATGGAAACGCCACTGATGGAAAAGATCCGACTGAAATGGTCCCAAAATGTATTCTTTTTCAGTGCGGATATGACGCCAAGCGGAATCCCGATGAGAATTGCAATTGCAAAAGCTGCAACGGCAAGTTCCAATGTTGCCGGGAAATACGTAAGCAAGTCATCCAGTACAGGCTGGTGTGTCCGGATCGAGATGCCAAAATCGCCGGTTGCGAGTTGGCGGATATAATCTGCGTATTGGATCCAGAGTGGCTGGTCAAGGCCCAGCTGCTCACGAATGGATTGAACCGTCTCTTTACTTGCCCGCTGTCCTGCCATCATGCTGGCAGGGTCGCCGGGAATGACATGGGACAAAATAAATGAAATGAGTGTGACACCGAATACGACGAATACAAGGAATCCAAGACGTTTCAAAATGATTTTCTGCATGCTTCGTCACTCCAAAAATTTATTTAGACATATCGGCCAGGTTGTAGATGCCATCCAGCATCGGATTATAGACAAACCCTTTGACATCTTTGCTCATCGGTAAAATATAGTCTTTTTGATAAAGCAGGATATAGGGTGCATCATCCATAACGATATCCTGGATCTGCTTGTAAAGGGCTGTCCGTTCTTGTTTACTGTTGTTGGTTGCGGCTTCCTTCAAGAGCCGGTCAACTTTGCTGTTTTTGTAAAAGGCGCGGTTGCCGGCGAGGCCAAAGTTTTTCGAGTCATACCAATAGTTCATGATGCCGTACGGGTCGCCGAAATCAGGGCTCCAGACGCCAAGTGCCAGGTCAAAATCGCCTTTATCAATCATGTCGCGGAAAGTGGCATAAGCGACACTTTTCAGATTCACTTTGACACCGATATCAGCAAGGTTGGATTGGATTGTCAAAGCTTCTGTTTTCCACCATGTTTTGTTATCCGAATACAGTAAATCAAGGGATAGGTTTTTCACACCGGCTTCTTTCAGCAATGTTTTTGCATGCTTGACATTGTGTTTGTATTGTTTCACGCTGTTGTCGTGCCCCCAAACGCCTTCCGGAACCGGACCGCGTGTTTTGGTTGCATAACCCAATTGGACCGCGTCAATAAGAGCATCATAGTCAATGGCTTCGTTTAACGCCTGGCGGACTTTTTTGTTTTGCAGCGCTGCATTGCCTTTGCTCGTGTTTATATAAACATAGTCTGTTACAAGGCTCGGTTTTTGGACCAATCGGACATTGCGAATGCTCTTGACGTCTTTGATTTGATCAACAGGTATCCCCTCGGCGATATCGACTTCACCTTTTTCCAATTGCAGGCGCTGGACGGAGGAATCGCCGACGATTTTGAAAACGACGGATTTGAATGCCGGTTTTACTTTTGAATACGGGTTTAAGCTGAGTTTAATCGAGTCGCCTTTTTTCCATGACTCTAATTGATAAGGACCGCTTCCCATCGTATGGTTTGCCAAGTAGTTTTGGCCCATATCACCGTTCTTTTCATATTCCATGACTTTCGGGCTGACAATATTGCCGTAATTGGTCGCCAATGTTGAAAGGAAGGGCGGAAAATTCTCAGAAAGTGTAAAGGTAACCGTTGTCGGGTTATCTGCAGTAATTTTAGAGACCATGCTGAAAATTCCGGCGGGTCCCTTTTTGATTTTTAATGTCCTTTCAAAACTTTCCTTTACCGCTTTTGCGTCTACTTCAGTGCCATCAGCAAACTTATGGCCTTTTTCTAAAGTAAATGTCCAGGTTTTCCCGTCTTTACTGACAGTCCATTTTTTAGCCAGGCCTGGTTTTATTTTTGTGGTAGCCCCATCGTAATCCACAAGCCGTTCATATGTAGGGTAAATAATTTTCCATGAGGAGTTATCCATTGTGACGGCTGGATCGATTGTGCCAATGTCTGCCGGGATGGCAACAACGAGTTCACTTTTTGCTGCATTGCCGGAAGCTGCATTGGATGCTGTTGTCTTGGATGGGGCATTGGCATTTTGTTTGCAAGCGGTCGTGATCATCATGAAACAGAGAGCTAATAAAATTAAACTGATCTTTCTCAAATCGTTTTCCTCCCTTTGTTTACGTCCAGTTCAATTCCGAGATATTTCGCTACTGTATGGTTTTCCTTTGCCCAGAGCGCGTTTCCATAGTCAAAATGCCACCATTCATCCGGATTGGACCGGAAACCCGCTTTCAGCATGGCTTTTCTCAGCAGGCGCCGGTTATCGCGGATCTTTTTTTCTTCAAGTGTTAAATCCTTTTTCTTTTCATAAAAGAGTGAGCGGGCTTGTTCAGTGAATTCATCAAAATCAGTTCCCATATTGAGCCAGCCATTTTCATTTGCCAGTGTCAGGTCTACGGCGCCTCCGGTATAATGCGGAGCCGGGTGATGAGGATCTTTCGATGATGCGGCAACAAAGCGGATGAGTTGCTCTGCTGCTGTTTGTTCTGAGGTGTATTTGATTCTGAACGCTTTTTGATAGGCTTCATACAAGGCCTGCTGGGTTTGAAATGAGCGCCATCCGTCAAGGATCACCATATGATAGGTTGATGGAATACTGCTGATGGCTTTTAACAGCCGCTCGGCCACGCCCTCCCGCAAATAGCAATCATTTCGTGCACCGGGAATATGGTGGAGATAATAATAGGGAAGTACTTTAATCCGGTCCGAAATGTTGGAAACAGAAATTAACGCTTCTTCGTATTCATTGGAAAACGGGTTTTGTGCCACGGTTCATGGATCCTCTCCTTTTTCAATTACTTTAATTAAAATTTAATAAATTTAATATATTTAAAATTTACACTGTTTTTAGTGTTATGAAAATATGAATGTTAGAAAATATGACAATCTATTTTTCACAGCGTTTTGTTTTGATTTAACAGGCCATTGACATTGTGAAAAAAACCATGTATAGTAAAATTTGCAAATTATTACTTAGGGTAACGAAATAGTTGGACACTTTTTTGCCGCATTTATCCGACTCTTAACGGGCAGTAAGACTCCCACCTTAAGATTTAAGGTACGAAGGAGATAGGTGGAGATCAAACTGCCCGTAAAGGTCCGATTGGTTCAACTCACCATCAGTGGGGGATGAAAGAAGACCCCCACTGATGGAAGTTTCACTTTATAAACAGTCTAAATCATTCTCATTTGTGGAGGCTTTCAACATGAAGGGCTTTTTTTACCGGTATATCAAACTGTACCGTCCGCTGATTACGGCTTTGAATAAACTGCTGGGGGAATACGAATTGTCTTATTCCTTGTGGCAGGTGATTTTTTATGTTCATCATTCCGGCCCTTGCACGCTCGTTGAAATCTCCAAGTACTATGAAGTGGAAAAACCGAGTATAACGCGGATGGTTCAGAAATTGGAAGAGCGGGGGATTGTTGAACAAATACCAGGAAAAGACCGGCGCGAAAAGGTGATCCGTACGACGGCAGCTGGGGAAGAGGTTTACCAAATTTGCCGTAAAAAAATTACAGCATTGGAATACGAAGTGATGAAGGGGATTCCGGAAGCGGAACAGCAAGCTGTATTTGCGGCACTTCCAAAAATCAGGGAAAATATTTTAAATCAAGGGGAGAAAGCACATTGAGCGGTAAACCAAAGTTATGGACGAAAGATTTTTTAATTGTTTCAGGCGCAAACTTTTTTCTTTATTTTACATTTTATTTGTTGATGGCGACCATTACGCTTTTTGCAACTGACCGGTTTCATGCATCGCCAAGCGTTGCCGGATTGGCATCGGGGATTTTTGTTGTCGGGATCTTAATTGCGCGCTTGTTTGCCGGCAGATCGATTGACAAGGTCGACAGGAAAAAAATGCTCTATATCGGTTTTGCAGCGATTGTTGCCATTACGCTATTATACTTTTTTATTCAAAATTTAGCGGTTCTATTGGTGGTCCGTTTCCTGAACGGTGCGGCACTTGGGATCGCATCAACGGCAACCGGGACAATTGTCGCTAACCTTATTCCAAAAGAGCGGAGAGGGGAAGGAACCGGCTATTATGCGTTAAGTGTGACGCTGGCTGCGGCTGTCGGTCCGTTTATCGGCATGTTCCTGATCGAGCATGCGAGTTTTAACGTGATTTTTGTATTATGCCTTGTACTGCTGGCGCTGAGTTTTGTGGCGGCGCTCTTCTTAAACGTTCCGAAAGTGGTGCTGTCAAAAGCTGAACTGGATAAAATGAAGGGGCTCAAACTCAGCAATTTTTTCGAGCCAAAAGTGTTTCCAATTGCGATTATCAGCGCGTTTGTCGGCCTCGGATATTCGAGTATTCTTTCGTTCCTCACTTCATATGCAAGCGAAATGAATCTGGTGGACATTTCAAGTTTCTTCTTTATTGTTTATGCGATTACGGTTTTGGTGTCAAGACCGTTTACCGGCCGCTGGTTTGATACGAAAGGCGAAAATTTTGTCATGTACCCGTCGTTTATCCTGTTTGCAATCGGCCTGCTGCTGCTGAACCAGGCTAATTCCGGCTTGTTTATTTTATTGGCAGGCGTTTTTGTCGGGCTCGGCTACGGGACGTACTCGTCAAGCGGCCAGGCCATCGCGATTAAAGTGGCGCCGGACCACCGCATCGGCCTCGCCACCTCGACTTTCTTTATCTTTCTTGATGCCGGCGTCGGCGTGGGCCCGTTCTTATTAGGATTATTTGTTCCAATCGCCGGCTATCACGGGCTGTATGCCATTATGGCCGCCGTGATGCTTATCTGCACTTTCCTCTATTATTTCTTATACGGGAAAAAAGCAGTGGCGGCCAGAAATATGGTACAACAACAGGCGGAATAATTTAGATGAAAAGATCTGGAGGCAAACCCCCGGATCTTTTTCTGTTTTCGGAAAAGGAGAAACGGGTTTTATGGGCGGATGTTTGAGGAATTGTTTTATATAATGCAGGGAATGGGCTATTTTAAGATGGAAAAGAGGGAGAAATGGTGTTCATAAGGGGGATGAGCAGGGGGTACAGGCAGTAAATGTCTAAATAGGGCTTTTAACTAGATCTCAAGATAGCTTTCATGAGGTAGATGAATGCTATCTTGATGAAAATAAATCAATGATTTGGTTATTACTGTAAAATCCCCTAGAAGTAAAAAACATCTTGCTAAGCGTTTACGCATCGGCTATGATAGTAGAACGACAGGCTTAGGAACGAACAGGGAGGGATACATATGGAGGTAATTGCGATGTTACAGACTCCTTGTAGCCCAAGGGTTTGAAAAAAGGGTAAAAAAATTTCCCCCCTAAAAAGAGGGGGAAACAAGCAAAAATAATACAAAAATAAGGAGTGGACAAAAATTCCACCCCACTGAAACAAAAACAGGTGAACCCGTTTCCCCAGTAGGTTAAAATAGTTTTAGGACTAACATCTTAACACTGGGAGGTTCACCTGTATGGCTATTATACCACAAATGAGTCTGTTTACATGGAAAGAAATTGAGATTCTTGGAGATTTAGACCGTCTTCGCCTTGTACTGGACTACATGCCTGATGAAGCGTTCATGCAAAACCTTGAAAAGAAAAGAGGGAAGGGCCGTAATGACTACCCCGTTCGTGCCATGTGGAATTCTATCTTGGCAGGCATTGTATTTCAACATGAAAGCATTGAGAAATTACGCCGTGAACTCTCCCGTAATGGCCAATTAAGGGAGATGTGTGGCTTTGAAGGTCAGGTTCCAACTTCATATGCCTATACGCGGTTTCTAAAATCTCTAATCCGTGACGAAGAAATGATGGATAAAATGTTTGAGACTTTGGTAGAACAGCTCCTGGAACGGTTGCCGGATTTTGGTAAACGCTTGGTAATCGACAGCAAGGCGATCTCATCGTTTTCTAAACATCCGAACAAGCATGAAACCGAGGATGGTCGCCGGGATCTGGATACAAATCATAGCCAGAAGGTTTACAGTGGTGTGACAAAAGAAGGCAACCCATGGCAAAAAGTTGTGAAATGGTTTGGCTACAAACTGCATCTGGTGGTGGATGCAACCTACGAGTTACCGGTAACATTCAAGGTTACAAAAGCGTCTGAGTCAGACATTACGGAAGGGCATAAACTCTTAGAGCAAATGGAAGAAAAGCAGCCAAAGCTTCTGGAAACAGCGGAAACGATGGCGGGAGACCGGGGTTATGATGACACGAAGCTGATTACGAAACTCTGGGATACGTATAAGATTAAGCCCATCATGGATATTCGCAATATGTGGAAAGACCCCGACAAAACACGATTACTCCCGGGGAAGGAAAACGTCGTTTATAACTACAAAGGAACCGTATCCTGCGTATGCCCTGAAACAGGTAAACAACGGGAAATGTGCAACGGGGGATTTGAGAAAGACCGCCAGAAACTAAAAAAACTTTGCCCGGCGAAACAAATGGGAGTGACATGTGAAGGCAAGGCTCAATGCCCCGTGGCACAAGGGCTCCGTATCTCATTATCTGAAGACAGGCGTATTTTTACACCCATTGATCGATCGAGCTATAAGTGGAAAAAAGAATACAACAGACGTACAGCTGTAGAGCGCGTGAACAGCCGGCTTGATACTTCTTTCGGCTTTGAACTTCATACAATTCGGGGAATGGCTAAAATGAAGCTGCGTTGTGGACTGGCACTCTGTGTCATGTTAGTCATGGCCTTAGGCCGGATCAAAGAAAACCAGGCTGAAAAAATGAGAAGCCTCGTTTCTTAACTTATCCACATAAAGGAAATGAATTTCAAAAAAAGCGCTTGTGGATCATTGGATTCGTGCGCCCTTTTTTAGATACATTTCTATATTTTTTCAACAATTATCTGATAACAGTACATTTTTTAAGCGTGCAAAATTGATTTTATAGTGAAAATGGACATATATTTATCTGACAATATTATATTTCTGGTGGTGTTCTATTTGCATTGAACCCAAATTACGAAAGTGCAGCGATTTGATAGCTAAAATCCACACACGTGGAAGTAAATGTAAAATATGGAATCCGAATCTATAATTTCAGGTGGTTGAAGGTATACTTTCCCCCTCCCCACCTTTGCGGGCTTTTTAATTTCCAGTATTCAGTTCCTGTCTCTCAATCAATCATGCGCACACTTTGAATCATTTTCCGGAATGCCCATTTGTGGGCATATGTCTCACAAATGTTCAATGAGACCCTCCGGCTGTGAGACGTCAGCACGCTGGCCGAATAAATAAACTCTCTTCGAAACCGCCTGATGGTATAGGACTTGAACGCAGCCGGGCAATGGTCCTTTTTAAAGATCTCGAATAAATTGTACGCCAGTAATTTAATCAGAAGATCCATATGATTTGCCCCGAAAGAATCTGTTGGAATCTTGTCCATCGAAAAACCATATTTAGACTCTTTGATATAGTTTTCCAGACAGGCTCTCTGATTGTAAAATCTCCAAATATCCATAGGTTCCCAGTCCATCGTTGTCACAATGGCTTCATAATCCCAGAGAAAATCAAACAATTGAAGCTGGTCTTCCTCATACTTGTCAGCTTTTCGGATGACCGCAACTCTTCTTGGCTTTTCCCAGGAAGTTGCTTGGTAGTAGACTGTTTTTCCCTCTATAACAATCAGCTCATCATCAACATACCGGATCCACGGAGAATTGTCGTTTTCAACATACTTTTTCAATCTTGATGTCCATTTCAGTTTGCCGGCGTAGTTAATCTTCTGCTGCTCCCAATAACTGTAAAACTTTTCTCCGCCAAATCCCTTGTCAAAACGGGCGTACCGGATAAGGTACTGAGCGGAAAGCAATCGATAGGTTTCCTCGGCAAATTCAATTCCGTTGTCAGCTGAATGGACGTTTCCCGGTCTTAGCACACCGTTTAAGCAAAGATGGGATTTTCCTTCAAAAACGAGAAGGGGGTGGTAGCTTTTTCTGCCCGGCTTATGGGGGTTCACTCCGATTTTCGCTCCCTCCTGGTTTCCATAAACCGTTTCGACACTTGAATCAAAGTCAAGAATGAGATCGGAATCCAGCCATGGTTCGATGATGTCCATCACCCGTTCTTTGAATTCTATGGCAGCATCCTCGATTTTCTCCAACCTTAATAGATCCTTGCTTAAAAGCGTATAATGCGGGCATTTTCCTCCTAAGAAAGCACGAATCAAAGGGTCATTCTGGAGTGATTGAAAATGAAACATACAGGAGCAATCTGCCATCCAGCCCGCAATCAGATATACAAATATTTTACTTAGAGGAAATTTGGCATTGTCTTTCTTTAAGCAATCAAACCCCCGGAAAGTCTGCTGGATTTTCATCCGTTCCAGAAATTGCAGAAATGGGAGGATGCCACTAAATTTTGTACTATTCTTTAAATTGAATTCATATTTAATTCTTGAGACAGGAATGATATAATTCACCCTGAATCCGTGACAAAACATCTTTACAATGGTCGCAAACCGTTGATACGATAAGGGAAAACGACGTTGACGATTTTTCATCAAGTAGGTGATGTGATGAAAGATTTCCCGATTCGGTTTGTATTGACAGATGAAGCGATTACCCCAAGTGCTGGGCTTGCTCTCGTTGGCTACTTACTCCATCGAACGAAACTGGATAAAC
>Ga0207865_101773_pt1 | contig 14731 bp, 8 predicted proteins | sample HigsolmetaAR204D_FD_184836 | JGI IMG/M metagenome (GOLD analysis project Ga0207865, IMG submission 184836) | Ionic liquid and high solid enriched microbial communities from the Joint BioEnergy Institute, USA - AR20-4-D (SPAdes) (version 2) ...
AACTCCATAACGTCTACGGTTTATTTATGGGAGAAGCTACGTATAATGGATTGAAAAATCAGTTAAACGGCAAACGCCCATTTGTCCTTACACGTGCCGGTTTTTCGGGCATCCAACGATATGCGGCCGTTTGGACAGGGGATAACCGAAGTTTTTGGGAGCATCTGCAAATGACGATGCCGATGTGCTTAAATCTTGGCATGTCCGGGATAGCTTTGACCGGTTCGGATGTCGGCGGTTTTGCTCATGATGCAACGGGAGAGCTGTTAGCCCGCTGGACGCAGCTCGGCGCCTTTATGCCTTTTTTCCGCAACCACAGCAATATTGATACCGTCCGTCAAGAACCTTGGGCTTTCGGAGAACAAATCGAATCGATCGTGAAAACATATATCGAGCTTCGTTATCGCCTGCTTCCCTACTTTTACACACTTTTCCGCAACGCTCACTTGACCGGTGTACCGGTGATGCGCCCATTGGTGATGGAATATCCGGATGATCCGAATGTGTTGAATTTATTCGATCAATTTTTAGTCGGAGAACATCTTTTGGTTGCCCCGATCACGCTTCCAAGCACGTATCACCGAGTGGTGTATTTGCCAAAAGGGATTTGGTACGACTACTGGACAAACAAAACATACGAAGGTGGAACTTATATAATGGTGGAAGCGGACCTTGCTACTTTGCCGCTGTTTGTGAAAGCAGGATCGATCATTCCGGGAGAAGAAGGAAAAAAATCAGCTTACGAGAAAACAGATACGCTGACGGTAAACATTTACCTTCATTCCGAGCCTTTTACGGGAACGATCTATGAAGACGACGGCGAAACATTTCAGTATCGAGAGGGGAAGTATTGGGAAGAAAACATTCGTGTGAAAAAAGAGGGAAAAAGCGTCAAAGTGGATTGGGAAGAGGTTCACGGAGGATACAAGCCGCATTGGAAAAACTTCACTTTGAAAATCCACGGAGCGGATGAACCAACAGAAATTTGGGTGAACGGAAAGAAAGTGGAAGACGAATCCATTGTCATCGAGAATGGAGCAGCGACGGTTAATGTTCCGTTTTCTTCATAGCAGAGAGGTATGTTCTTGCCATACATTTCTTGTTTACAACATTGAACCAAGCCGGGTGGCACTAAAAATGAACCAGTTGGGCACGGACATGGGATCAATACGAGAAAGAAAAAGGTAGGAAATAAAAATTCCATTGTCGTCGACCCTCAGTGCTGTTCAAAACCCGGGGGATCGACGACAAACTGAATGGTAGAGAAAACAAGAGAAAAAAGTGAAAAAACAAAGAATACATTGGTTTTTTCACTTTTTGTTCATTTAAAGGAAATCATTTACAACCCAAAACCAATTTGTTAAAATTGGCTCAACCACAAAGTTTTTTTGGGGTTTTAATCTTACCTATGAGGAATTGAAATGAAAATGACTATTCAAATCTACACTATGGTCATCGTACGTTTTAATCTTACCTATGAGGAATTGAAATATCCACGAAAACAGCCCTTCTCAAACTAGAAGGGCTGTTTTAATCTTACCTATGAGGAATTGAAATGTGATGGGGTACTTAAACGGAGCCGATCTATCCAAGTTTTAATCTTACCTATGAGGAATTGAAATTATCGATCGTTGGCCCTGCACCGTGGGACCCGGCCCTGTTTTAATCTTACCTATGAGGAATTGAAATCTATCGGATCGGTCAAAATCGACATACACGAAAAGGTTTTAATCTTACCTATGAGGAATTGAAATTTTTTTGCGAGATATGGAGGAAAATAAAAATGGATAAGTTTTAATCTTACCTATGAGGAATTGAAATCTTCTTCATATGGAATGGTGGACTGATTCCGGATCCGTTTTAATCTTACCTATGAGGAATTGAAATAATGTCAGGTCAATGCGTACAGGAATCAAGCCTATTGTTTTAATCTTACCTATGAGGAATTGAAATTGTCGAATACAATCCGCGTTGGAGGAATCGACTACACTGTTTTAATCTTACCTATGAGGAATTGAAATTCCATTTTGTCACCCCCTCCCAGGAATAGGGACAATGTTTTAATCTTACCTATGAGGAATTGAAATACCCGTTGCACTTCGACAAGTTCCCCATTCACTTCGTTTTAATCTTACCTATGAGGAATTGAAATAAGTAAGGTTCGAGAGCTTTTCTAAACGCTTCTTCAAGTTTTAATCTTACCTATGAGGAATTGAAATACGGAAATATATACGTCGTCGATCTGTTCTTGCGTGTTTTAATCTTACCTATGAGGAATTGAAACCTTTAATTCCACCAGCAAGATTTTCAATTTTCATTTGTTTTAATCTTACCTATGAGGAATTGAAACAAGCAATGGCGGCGACTGCGATACCAACGAGCCCTGTTTTTAGATCTTACCTATAAGGAAACGAAACCAAGAAGGCGCAAAAGAAGGGCTTGTTTACACGTTGCCAAGTTTAGTTCTTACCTGTAAGGAATTGAAACAAGCTACAGAAAGAATCACATCTTAAATGACCATGAGAATTTATATCTTACCTACGAGGAATTGAAGCGTGGTCTTGCACTGGCCGCTTGCCATATGCGTCAACGATTGACAGCAGTTTTTTCGGCTACATGTTCTGTAATAATCACATTTTAACTATGTCAAGGTCATACGGTACGGCCTTGACTTATTTTTATTACTTAACGGACTTTTATCATGTCGCTGCAGATATCCTTGACTTTTGCCGACGCTGTCGGTTGACTCAGTGCTATCCTTATGGCAAACCTTTCTTGTACATTAACGGGAAAAAGGAGGAGGAGATTCGTCGTCCGGGCAATGATGATTGCACTTTTTAATCACCCAAGACGTTGTGTCATCCACCTGTATCATGTGAGCAAATCGTCATCTTCTAAAATTAAATTGGTGGGAGTGAAGAAGAGGAGAAAAAGTATGGTAAGGGTGTTGCATGAAAAAGCGGGTTGCATAGTGAAAGAAGGTGCGATCTATTTGCCCTGATGTTCTGTTGACTGGCTGAAGTCTTGCTAGAAAGAAGTTGAAGCGGCAGTTGTTTGTGTGGATGTTTTCGTGAAAGGATTGGGCAGAAGAATAACGTCAAGCAAGGTGGTCTTTCTGATCATGCTACCGGGAATTTTATTGCTCAGTGCAGTGGCGAGTTTCGGCGTGATGTCATGCAGTAGGCGGTAGCTGACATTCCTGTTGACCACTTGTTCATGCAGCGGCAAATCTTATTGCAGTGTGGTAATGGTCCAGTAGGTTGGCTGTGTCAAGGGCACATTGTTATGGGGTGATTCCTATGGAATAGTACGAAAATCACATCTCCGCCGTTTATTCGACAAAAACACAAATAAAATTTTACAAGAAGGGAGGATTTTCCACATATAATGAAGAATAACTACATAAAAATTCGAAATTTTATAAACTCTAACGGGTTGAAAAATTTCCCGGAGATTTGGGATATTTGAACTAATTAAAAAATAAAGTGCGAAAATGCAGTTTTCTGAATGTTAAGTGAAACTATTATCAAAATCAGTAAGCCGATCGTCAAAAATCATGAATTATCTTAATCATAATCATATACTTAAAAATTTTTAATGCTTTAAAAGATAAAGTTGGTACCATTTTGATTGTCTGGCATAGTTAAAGCTTATTTTTTGTTTTTTTAGGGTGTAAAGGGGTGATTTTAATGAATTTACCACAGTTGACAGCGTTGATCGGGGAACAAGAAAGAAAACGTAGAGCAAGTGGCAACGAACTTGCCATGTTAGTAAAACCCTTGGAAGTAAGCGAAGGAAAACAACCCTATTTTTGTTTTGTGACTTTTGACCTATCGAAGGAGGAGATACGTCTTGAAGATTTGAAACCTTTCGATGAGGAACATTTATACATTTACAATTATTTTGGCAATAATTCAGCGGCTGGTTTGCAATACTATGTTACACGGAAAGTTGATTCATTACACTATTTGTTATTAAGTTGTTTAAGTGATTTAGCGTTAGTGTTAGAAAAAAACAAGTTTACGGATGGCGAGCTATATAAACTCTTATTGCAATTAGAAAAAAGTGGGATGGTCGAATTAAAATCTGCAAGAGGAGAAGGAAAAGTTAATTTAAGAAAAATCAAAGGCATTAGTAATGAAAATTTTTTCATTCAAAAAGATAATCAAAAAGTTAAGATCGTTGTCGGGGATAAGACTTATACTTCGGAAACATTCGCACGTTATTTACTTCAGATTGAAACATCCGCAGATAATGAATTGACTATTGTCGTTCCACGAATAAAAACCAAGAAAAATCAATCACATATAATCATTTCTCAGCATCCTGATTATATTTCAGTAACCAAAAAAGAACAAAAGTTAGAGTTATCCAAGAAAAAACAAAAACGTATCTGCTTCATTTGTCAAAAAGAAAGAGAAGACACTTCAAGTTCGGTAACCGCAAAATTTAATCGGTCTGGGATTAATAAAATATTTACAACAACCACCATCAACGCTGCCAGAAATCTTAATAGAAATAATTACGATGATAATTATGCAATCTGTGGTGATTGTTTTCAAAATTTATTGTTTGGAGAACGGGTCATTGCTTCAAAGTTTCAAAGTCGAATTGCTGGTGAAAGGGCAATTATATTACCCGAAGCATTGATAGGTAATTTCACTTATGAGTATCTTTATGGAATTAAAAAAAGCGTTGATTTGGTGTTTAATCCCATTGATTTTGAAGACTGGAAAAATCAACTTGATGTTGAGAAGGATGAGATTCTTCATAATCCTGGATATATTGTCAATTTTGTTATTTATCGTACGGATGGCAACTCTATCAGTATATTAGACGTGTTCGAGGATGTTCAATTATCAAGAATCAGCGAAGTATTTAATATACTCGGAAATAATGCCGCTCAAATACCTAGTTTACGTTCATTTAGCTTAGGAAGCATTTATCGAATCATTCCGGTAAGAACGAATAAAAAAGGTGATCAATTGGACATCCAAAGAGTTCTTTCGGTATATAAAGCGTTATTGGCGAATCACATATTGGAGACAGAATTACTTTATCAATATGCTATGGAGGCCTTAGAAAAAGGATTATCTCAAATAAGGAAGAAAAAAATAACTCAGTATCAAAATCTTTCATTAAATAGATATATTCCTGACAAAGAGGATTATTATATTAAGGATATTGTCATGAAATACCTTTGTCTTTTGAGAACTTGCCAAGATTTATGTGTTTTAGAAAAAATCCCTTTTTCAGATCGGAAGGTGGGAGATAATCATATGAATCAAAATTTACAAGATGAGACGATAGCAGCTATTGAAGTATTTTTAACTGAGCAAAATTTTGATCGTTTATCTAGAGCATTATTTTATTTAGGTACTTTAATCAACGTAGTTGGACGTGCCCAAAGTGGAAAAGGCCATAAATCTAAGCCAATCCTTAACAAAATTCAGTTTCAAGGAATGAACGGTCGGGAAGTAATTTGGCTTTATCAAGAAGTTCTTGAAAAGCTCCGTCAATATGATCAAATGAAATATCCATTAACTGAAAGGTTGCTATCGCAATTTAACAGATATTATGGTGTGTTAAAAACAAAGGATGAATTAAGTGAACAAGCTAATGTCTTTTACATCATGAGCGGTTATGCCTACATGACAGGTGTTTCATTTGCTAAAAGTTCTGGAAAAGAAGGCGGCCATTCCAATGATAATAATAACAATTCTGATTCTGGAACTGAAAATTAATTAGGAGGGAAAAATGATGCTTGTTAATCAAAACAGTGATTTCTTGTTTGTCTTTGAAGCATCCATGACAAATCCAAACGGTGATCCTGATCAAGAAAACAAACCGCGTATGGATTACGAATCGAAAACCGCCTTGGTCAGTGATGCACGTAGAAAACGTGATTGCCGGAACTTTTTTAAACAAAAAGGATTACCCATCTTTGTTGATACTTTAGAAGAGCAAAAAGTCCCGATGGATATAATGTTTGAACACATCCGCAATCAGTGGTTGGATAATGAAGGGAAAATGGACAAACTCTTCTCTAATTATCCCAAGTTAAACGAATTATGGTCTTATCTGTCAAGTAAAAGCAAGAAAACAACATACCGAGAAATTTATGAAGATAAGGCTATCCAAAAGGAGAAAAAATTTTTTCAACATTTTAACAACGAATTGACGACCGCCATAATACGGGAAGCATTGATTGATATTCGACTGTTTGGCAGTGCCATGGCTGTTGAAGGTGTATCACGTACATTTACAGGTCCGGTACAAATTTCATGGGGTTACTCTATGCATCCTGTGGAGCTCGTCAAGTCAAATACAATTACATCGATCATGAATGATGATAATTCCACATTTGGTAAAAAACATAAATTATACTATGGCCTTTTTATGCATGCAGGAACGATCAATAAATTCAGCGCTAAATTAACAGGAATGACCGAGGATGATCGGGAGCTTTTCCGAAAAGCACTTGTCCAAGGAATGTTAATGAACCAAACAGACAGCAAACAAGGTCAAATGCCGCTCGCTTATTTGGAAGTTGTATATAAGCCAGAATTCGATGGCTTCCTTGGAGACATGAGAAGATTTATTAACGTCAGTTACGAAAATGTAGGTACTATCCGTTCGCTGCGAGATCTTCAGATTAATGATCTACCATTGCAAGAAGCGATTGAAAAAATGAAACAATTGGGTTATGTGGATAAAGTTATTGGTTGGTACCACCCATTGGCCAATATCCAAGAGATTTTTAGAGTTCATATTGAAGAATTTGTTGATTTATGGGCCCCTATTGTACCAACGGAGGTCCAATAATGAAAATTATTACTTTCCATTTAAAAGGAAAGATGGCGCAATTTCGGCGTTATTATTCAAACTCCTCCGCGCTATCTTATTCCATTCCGCCTCGAACGACGGTTGTTGGTATAATTGCTGGTCTATTAGGTTTTGAGCGGGATAGTTATTATGAACTATTTTCTTTAGATCGATGTAAAATTGCCGTTGGAATTCGATCGCGAATTAAAAAGAATATGCAAAAATTAAACCTTTTAATGATTAAGGGGCCAAATGATTTAAACGCTTCTCAAGAGCATCATAGTCAAACTGCTACCGAACTGGTAATACCTGAAGATATCAAATCGGGAGCTATTGACTATCAAATATGGTTCCATCATGAGGATAACCAATTGATGGAACGTTTTAGCTCATTATTTTCTAATGTGGGGTATAAATCCAATGGTATATCTTTGGCGCTTGGTACTGCACAAAATATCGGTTGGTTGGAATCGACAGAAATCTTAACTGGAATTGAAAAAAATGATGTAGAAAGAGAAGTACCAATTCAATCTGTTATACCTTTTAAATTTGTCGAACGTTTGGCTTTCCGTGATGAAAAATATTGGCTACTGAAAGAAGATATACCTTTTGCCTTCGATCACGGTAGGCGCTTAAAGAAAAAAGGTATTGTCATAATTAATTTGGAACCGGGTCCTATTTATGCACATGTTAAACGTTTTGTAAGTCTGGAGAATGGAGAAAATATCATATGGCTTGAATAATTCAATCAATTCTAGGTGAGAATTATGGAGTATTATGCACATTACAATAGGAAAACAGGTGAAAAGCAAAAACTTATTGACCATTTAAATAATGTTGCAGTTGGGGCGCAGGCATCTGTGCCCCCAACCGTTTCATTTTCCATTTTACCTAATAACAAAGTTAAAAAGCTGATTTATCTTATTGGTAAATTTCATGATTTAGGAAAATTCACAGTATATTTTCAAGACTACCTTATGTATAATAAGGATTCCGCTTTAAAACATCATGCTCACATCTCAGCAATAGCTTTATACAATTATCTTAAGAAAAATGGAATCAAGGATTTATTTACCTCTTTAGATAATCATCGCGATAAAGGAGCGTTGATTTTTTTAGCATATTTAATCGTCCGTCTTCACCATCAAAGTCTTACACTATATGGTCTTTTTTCCGCTTCACATTCGGCTTCGATGTGGAAAGAACTTAATGAACAATCGAAGGATCTGTTAGGAAAATCTGGCATCATCCAAAAAACTTTAGATCTTAATTTATATAATTTAGATATTGCAAAGCTATTTGATATTGATGAAGTGAAAAATGATAGACAATTAACAAAACAGATTATGGTCCTTTTTAAAACTCGTTTGAGTCATGACTGCTGGTATTTTATCTTAATATATCTTTTTTCTCTTTTAATTGATTCAGATAAACTCGATTCGGCCAAAATTACACGTACACCTCTAAATGCCTTACCTTCAGAAAATGTCACGAAATATATTGCAAAAAAGCATTCAAAAGAGACTAGTACTAATTTTACCGACCGCAGAGATTTAGCAAGGCAAACCATTATTGAACAAATAGAGAAGATGTCGGAAACGGACTTGCGGGAAAACAGAATATTTAGTTTAACCGCTCCAACTGGACTAGGAAAAACCTTGTCATCATTACAGGCAGCTTTGATTTTGCGGGAGCGATTGGAAGCTATTTATCATTATAAACCAAGAATCATAACAGCTATTCCTTTTATAAATATCATTAATCAAACGGAAAATGATTATAAACAAGTTATTGGTGATGCCGGCCGAATTATTGTACATCACAGATTAGCAGATCTTAAAACGTCTCAAGGAGATAAACAAGAAAAGCGTTCACTTGATCAAGCGTTGTCAGAAGTTGAGGCTTGGGAAGGCGATGTAATTCTTACTACCTTCGTACAACTTTTTCAATCGTTGTTCACAGGACAAAATAAGCTGTTGAAAAAAATAAATAAATTAGCGGGAAGTATTGTTATATTAGATGAAATTCAATCGATTCCAGAGAAATATATGCCTTTAATCGGTGCGTGTATAATTAAAATATCGGAATACTTTGGAACGCGCTTTATTCTTATGACAGCAACGCAGCCTCGAATCCTAGAATTAGGTCAAAAACTTCTTCAAAATACCGAAGATAATCTTAAAAACATCAATGCCATAGAGCTTCTTCCTAACCATGAAAGTTATTTCAACGAATTGACTCGGACGAAAATTCTCCCCAGATTGGATCACCCAATGGATACAGAAGAGTTCGTTACATTTTTTAAGAATACATGGGAAAATAGATCTAGCTTAATTGTTGTAAATACGATTAAACGGAGCATTGAATTGTTCGAAACGTTAAAAAGGGAACTGGGGCAGGGCGTTCACGTTGTATATTTATCAACGAATATTATTCCAAAACACCGGGCTCAAGTGATCGATAAGGTAAGGACTCTATTAAATAATAAAGAAACTGTTGTAATGGTATCCACTCAAACTATTGAAGCAGGAGTTGATCTAGATTTTGAAATCGGTTATCGGGCTCTTGCACCTCTTGAATCCATTATTCAAACTGCCGGACGTGTTAATCGTAAAGGAGCTTTGATAGACATAAACGGTAGTCCAATTACTTCTATACTTTATGTTGTCGAACTGAATGTCGATCATCAATACGTTTACAAATTACATCACTTAGAAAAAACGAAAAATTTATTGCAAACATACAAAGAAATTGAAGAAAAGAATTATCAATATTTAGTAAAGGAATATTATGATGCGATGGTGGAAAATCCGGTTGATCATGTATCCTCAAATATTTGGGAGGAAGGAATCCGAAAACTCAATTTTGATGAAATAGAAAAGTTTAAGCTTATTGAAAATCCTGGTGAAGTGGTCGATGTGTTCATTGAATTAGATGAGTATGCGAGAAACCTGGCCAATGCTTATGAAGAAATTAGAGGTAATAAGAAAACATATAATCTTACTGTGTTTGAAGGCATTATCGATGATAACATTTTAAAAAATATGAATGAAAAGCTTAATCATTACGAGAAAAAAAGTCTTTTAAGGCAAATACTTTCAAAGATGAGTGAATACATGGTTCAAATACGTCTAAAAAGACTTATACAAAACCGTCCTTTTGAATTTAGTGAAAGGAATGGTGTTAACGCAGATTTCTTTTGGGTTCCACGGGAAAATTTAAATCATTATTATGATCAAGATACGGGTTATTTGGATGAAAACGGTGAATCTTATTTAATTTAAAATAGGGTGATCAGAATGTCTTTTACAATGGATGTGACCGGTACGCATATTTGGTATTTTTTCATTTGCCACAGGGAGCTTTGGCTCATCATTCATCAAATCGCCGCCGATCAAGATGATGAAAATCTGGATATAGGTCGATTCATTTCAGAGCATAGGTATCAAAACAACAAAAAAGAAGTCGTTATAGGAAACATTAAAGTGGATCGTGTTAGAATGCATGGACAACAACTGATCATTGGTGAGGTAAAAAAATCGTCCCGTTTTAAAGAAAGCGCCCGTTACCAATTATTATTTTACTTGGACACGTTGAAACAGATGGGGATTGAAGCGAAAGGCGAGTTGCTTTTTCCGGAGGAACGGCGACGTGAAGTTGTTGAATGGACACCTGAAGCGAAAGAAAAGCTGGATGAGGCGATTCGAGATATTCGCCTTATCGCAAGTCAACCCGTGCCTCCGCCTCCTAAAAAAATTAATTTTTGCCGGAAATGTGCTTATCGCGAATATTGTTGGGCGGAGGGATAACGATGAAAAAAACATTGTACATCTTCACCAGCGGAGAATTGAAGCGAAAGGATAACAGTCTTTACTTTGAATCAGAGGGTGGACGAAAGTATATCCCGGTTGAAGATACAAATGATATTTACATTTTTGGCGAAGTGGATGTAACAAAACGTTTTCTCGAATTTGTCTCAACAAAGGAAATATGTATCCATTACTTTAATCATTATGGTTTTTATACAGGTACCTTTTATCCACGTGAACATTACAATGCTGGACATGTTATTTTAAAACAGGCGGAACACTACATAGACAAAGAAAAGCGGCTGGAACTGGCTCGAATTTTTATCGCCGGCTCCATTGCTCAAATGAGTCAAGTATTAAAATATTATCGAACACGAGCTAAAAATGGTAAAGAAGAAATCACAGCACTCATTGAGAAATTCAAAGATCGTACAAGTGAACTGAACGAAGGCCATACGGTAGAAGAATTAATGGCGATTGAAGGGCATGCAAGAGAAGATTATTACAAAATGTTTGATTACATCATTAACGACCAAGATTTTCTCTTTGAAAAGAGAAGCAAGCGCCCGCCGTTAAACCGATTGAATGCAATGATTAGTTTCGGCAATTCTTTATGCTATACCACGGTTTTAAGTGAAATATACAAGACGTATCTTGATCCTCGGATAGGTTTTCTGCATGCCACAAATTTCCGCAGATTTTCTTTAAATTTGGATGTGGCCGAGATTTTTAAACCCATCATGGTGGATCGTCTTATATTCATGTTAATTAATAAAAAAATGATTGCGAAGAAAGATTTTGATAAGCAGATGAACGGCATTTTGTTGACTGAATCCGGTCGAAAAAAATTTGTTGCAGAACTGGATAAAAGGATGCGAACGACAGTAAATCATCGGCATTTGGGCAAGTCGGTTTCCTATCGTCGTTTGATTCGGTTAGAGTTATATAAAATTCAAAAACATTTAATGGGTGAAAAAACATATGAACCGTACCGTTCAATGTGGTAGGTGATTGAATGTTTGTCATTTTGGTTTATGATTTTGCAGAAAAGCGGGTAGGTAAAGCGTTAAAAATATCGCGTAAGTATCTTAATTGGGTGCAAAATTCCGTTTTGGAAGGCGAGATTTCCGATGCGAACTATTTTAAGCTGAAAAAAGAATTGCAAGACTTAATGGATCAGGATGAAGATTCTATAATCTTTTACACATTCCGGACACAAAAATATTCCAAGCGGGAAGAATTTGGTGTCAAAAAAGGCGGAGACGAGAATATTATTTAAGTGAGTTTTTGGCAACAACTTTTAGCAAGAGAAAAATGGTACATTTGTCGTCGATCCCCAGTAGCGTCGTAAACCCGGGGGATCGACGACATTTTGTTTTTCAAAAAATCCTTTAGACGGCGCGGTGTTTTGGAAATCCCAAAAAATTTACTATGAAAAAAAGGATTTTTATTCTCAATGAAGAATATTGATATATCGATAATTTTTGGGGTTTAGATCTTACCTATGAGGAATTGAAACAAGCAAAAGCAATCGAACTATGGAACGGAATTAAAACAGTTTAGATCTTACCTATGAGGAATTGAAACACCGTTACTACATCGTTAGTCGCATGGTACAAAACGGTTTAGATCTTACCTATGAGGAATTGAAACTCAGTGCGAAAGACTTCAGGCACAACTTGGAGTGGCAAGTTTAGATCTTACCTATGAGGAATTGAAACTTTTCAGCGTTGGCAAAGGCTTTGGGTCCCGCTCCAGTTTAGATCTTACCTATGAGGAATTGAAACTCTTCTTGCTGGTTGGATAAGCTATTTCGATGTCACGTTTAGATCTTACCTATGAGGAATTGAAACTTTCAACGATCGCGTCCAATACAATCGCCGGAATTGTTTAGATCTTACCTATGAGGAATTGAAACCCGCCCACAATAAGACCTCGAAACGACTCGGATAAAAGTTTAGATCTTACCTATGAGGAATTGAAACTAGCCCATAACGGTGCGGACTTCGTGCGGATCGAAGTTTAGATCTTACCTATGAGGAATTGAAACTGAATAAATCCAACTCTCAATCCCTTTTCATCCTGAAGTTTAGATCTTACCTATGAGGAATTGAAACTCAACAGGTGCTATTGGATCCGCCACGACTCTTTCGTTTAGATCTTACCTATGAGGAATTGAAACTGGGGACTGATTGGCTAGAAGTGAGAATGCCAACAGGTTTAGATCTTACCTATGAGGAATTGAAACTATCATTTTTTCATGGGGTCCCTTCGATCATGGAAGTTTAGATCTTACCTATGAGGAATTGAAACGTCCCTCCATCAATGTTTTGAGCGGGGTCGTAGGGGTTTAGATCTTACCTATGAGGAATTGAAACTCAGCATATTGTACGATATAAAGTATGTAAGGCTGGTTTAGATCTTACCTATGAGGAATTGAAACAATGTTCTGATCGTAAAGGGTAAATTCACCACTACTTCGTTTAGATCTTACCTATGAGGAATTGAAACACGGAATCTGGACAGAAGAACAACTCGCCCAGCACCGTTTAGATCTTACCTATGAGGAATTGAAACTTCGGCAGACGAACTTCATCTATATTTAGGCGACTTGAGTTTAGATCTTACCTATGAGGAATTGAAACCTAATTGGTCGTCCTCTTCGGTAGGACGATGCAATGTTTAGATCTTACCTATGAGGAATTGAAACACGTCCAACATAAGAAACATCCCAAGCATGGTCACCCGTTTAGATCTTACCTATGAGGAATTGAAACCCCTTTGTTAGCAATCTTTTTGTAGATTTTAATGCCGAGTTTAGATCTTACCTATGAGGAATTGAAACTCCCAATGCACACCATCAGGATCGCCACCTGGATCAGGTTTAGATCTTACCTATGAGGAATTGAAACATTGTGGTGTTAAAAGTCATTACGATCAAGCACCCGAGTTTAGATCTTACCTATGAGGAATTGAAACCCATTGTAGACCGTAATATTTTTTAACATCAAACCGGTTTAGATCTTACCTATGAGGAATTGAAACGTTTACTCTTGAACTCTTCTTCCGTTACAGGTCCTAGTTTAGATCTTACCTATGAGGAATTGAAACCGAACAAGGCGGATTCTCTAGTGGCGGACGATACGTGTTTAGATCTTACCTATGAGGAATTGAAACCCGGCGAACCATACGCTGGTTAAGCGAGGTGAATCCGAATGTTTAGATCTTACCTATGAGGAATTGAAACTCGTAAGCGCGACAATGTTTCGTTTACGGTTGTGATTGTTTAGATCTTACCTATGAGGAATTGAAACTCTATATGTAACAGCTGATGATAAGAAGCTGTACAAGTGTTTAGATCTTACCTATGAGGAATTGAAACAAGATGATTCTACTTCTTCAAATGGTTTGTTCAGGGTTTAGATCTTACCTATGAGGAATTGAAACTTGGATGGCGACACAAATGGAACATCATCGTTTTCTGTTTAGATCTTACCTATGAGGAATTGAAACGCAACCGGATAATGTTTTGTCCATTTCCGGCAAAGGGTTTAGATCTTACCTATGAGGAATTGAAACTGGGTGGATGAATTGATGGAAGTCGCCCCTGCTCCCGTTTAGATCTTACCTATGAGGAATTGAAACCTAATTGGTCGTCCTCTTCGGTAGGACGATGCAATGTTTAGATCTTACCTATGAGGAATTGAAACACGTCCAACATAAGAAACATCCCAAGCATGGTCACCCGTTTAGATCTTACCTATGAGGAATTGAAACAACTTATCAAGCAAACCGACATCATCAGACCGTCCGTTTAGATCTTACCTATCAGAAAAGAAAACCTCTTAGCGCTTTTTCCTCCGCTCGGTGCTGCGCTTTTCGATGAGAAAATAAATGGTTCTCATATTAGCCCTCCTGATGATAGAAACGTACAGTACTTATCTTCAATGTCCTTTTCTGGGAATCATTTGTCAGGTAAAGAAGTGTTTAAATCTTTTTGAGAAAATAATGCAGATGTGACAAATGTCACTGCAGGATCCGCAGTAAATTTTGTATTTTCATTTTAGAAATAACCTCGTATTAAAAGAGCGAAATGT
>Ga0207865_101775_pt1 | contig 14695 bp, 18 predicted proteins | sample HigsolmetaAR204D_FD_184836 | JGI IMG/M metagenome (GOLD analysis project Ga0207865, IMG submission 184836) | Ionic liquid and high solid enriched microbial communities from the Joint BioEnergy Institute, USA - AR20-4-D (SPAdes) (version 2) ...
GTTCGATTCATCCCTGGCCATAACGGCATTTCGACCTGTAAAAATCAGGTCTTCTTTGGGTTGTGCAAAAAAACGCAGGATCACATCAGAACGTAAGAAGACTTAAAAGCCCGGCTCCAAAAACGCAGTGAAACAGGCATTCCGTAGTGCGATGGCGGGTTATCCACAGGCCTGAGTTATCCACATTCCGATTTCATGTTGAAAAGAAAATATTAAGAGAGTCGATAGGAATAATTGATGATGTACTATTAACATACATTGGTGCATTAGATAGCAACGGTGAACATCTATATAAAGATTTAAAGAATCCTTTTGTGTGGTTTCGGGAAGGAGTACGGTTTATAGTTACTTTTCCAATTTATCTAATGCACTGGTCGGGATTGATTCGTTACAGTACATACTCAAGTGTCGCTAATAACATATTCGTCAAGTTTATATCGTTCATCGTTGGAATTATTACATTCGTAAGCTCTATAGTTACTATCGTGACAGGTTATTCGTCTTTTATTACGGTATTACAAAATCTGATGTATGACTAAATTTACTATTTTTTACATAAACAAAAAAAGAACTTAATTTAGAATAAGTTGACCGCTGGAATGCATACCAAAAATGTTTTCATAAACCTTTTTTCTTTTTCCCCAAATAAAAATTCCTGTCCACGATCCTAAAAAATTGTCCAGAGATAAAAATTAGTGTCCATTTCCGCTTCAATTTCAAGCCAGAATCTGGTCAAATTCGGCTAAGAAGAGGGATTTTTTGAGGGGGAAGAAAAGGGCTAAAAAAGGCTAAGAATGCCGTTAAATCAAGGGATTCCAGCCTTTTCTCAAGCTCTCACCCAGGCATTTGCTCAGTTTAATTCCTGTCCCCTTTGCCAGAGCCTTACCTCTGAAAAGGACAATAATTTTTATCTCGTTTTGTTCACAATTGTTCCAGATATTACCTGATTCAACCCCCTCAAACCTCACATGAGTGGACAATAATTTTTATTCCGATTTTGACGTGAAAATGGCTTGGATGGCTTGAGGGGCAAGGGATTTCGGGATTTGTAAGGGATTGGAAATTGAGGACAGGAATTTTTATGTTTTTACATAGTAGGCGAAAAGGTTGTCGAGGGGAAAGGTAAGTTGACAGCAGATATGCAACAATGAAAGTTGAGTGATTTTGCAGATTCGATTTTTGTTGAGAAAGCGGCATGTTTTTGCTATGATGATCTCAACCCATAGGATAATAACTGGAATAAGGAAAGAAGTTAAAATGAAGAATTGTTCAATTTACATGAAAAACCAAAAATCTCCAAACCAACGCTCAGTCGAAAGACTGGGCGTTTTTAATTGTGTTTTCTTTATAACTGAATTAGCCATGGAGGAGTGAGAACCGTGAAAAAGATGATGGAAACATTGAAGGATGGGCATCTGATTAAGGACGCCCTCATTGAAACCGTAGCTTGTTTGCTCATGCTTTGTGCTGGCATCGAGATCGGCTCTTTTTTCAAGTCGTTGCTGTTTTAGGGATTGAACATGGTGGATTGGGAGGGAAGGGAAATGATCATTTTTAAGATTAAGGTATCGGAGGAACTGAGGGAAAAAATCAAGCAAACGGTGCTGGAGCAACTGCATGAGGTGGAAGACGGTGAGCCCTTTGCCATCCTCGATGGGGAGCGGATGATTGTCGGTTACAGGCAGGAGGGCCGAAAAGTGGTGATTGAGCAAATCGTGGAGAAAGTGATCGGTCTCGAAGAAATGGCGGGAGAACAGCAGAAACCGACAGAGTAAGAAAGGAAAGCCAAGGTGACAGGTCCAACGGACCGTTCATGAAAGTGGATTTTCAGTTAGAGATGAATGAGCTTTGGAAGAAAACAGTGCGATATTCGAAACAATATGTAACGAAGGATCTTCAGAATTCAGGAGGTTCAGGAAATGGATAAAGAAACAGCCGCCCATCATTTCGAAACATCGAAGTTAAAAGAGATCGTGATGCAGTCAAGGGACATCATTTACTACTGCCGCATCAAACCAAAGCCGCAAGTGTTGTTTGTCAATGGGGCCTTGGAGCAGTATTTCGGCAGAGGTTCGGTACAACAATGTTATGAGCATCCCGAACACATTTACCGCCGTTTGCATCCTGATTTCCGTGACATCATCCAGAAAAAATGGAGCGGGGATTTCGACTATGACAAGCCGATTATTCAATGTTGGCTGGATGAAAATGGACGAGAACGGTGGTTTGAAGAGCTGGCCACGCCTGTTTATGAGAAGGGTGAGCTCGTTGCGATTCATGGCATTCTTCGAAACATCGATGGGTGGATCCAGCTCCAGAAAGATCTGGAGTATCGGATCTCTCATGACGCTTTGACGGGGGCATTTAGCAGGGATCACTTTGAGAGATTAATGAAACGATACGATGAGGAAGTAGACGTTCCTGTCGCGATCATCCTGTGTGACCTGGACGAACTGAAAACGGTGAATGATCACTTCGGGCACAGGGAAGGGGATCGGCTTATCAAGGAAGCCGCCAAAATACTGATGAATTTTCAGTCGGAAAAAGTGTTTGTTTCAAGAATTGGCGGCGATGAGTTTGCTATCCTGGTCATCGAAATGGAATTATCCGAAGTGGAAAAGCTGGTTGAAAAAATGGATGAAGCCATCAATGGCTACAATGACAGGGATTGGCCGATGAAGATGTCGTATGGATATGCTTATTCCCATTCGTCCAAAGGGAACATGGAGCAATTATTTGAGGAGGCGGATCGGAACATGTATATCAGTAAATTTGGAAAAAAGGAATGAGGTTGAATTAGCAGAAGGGAAGCCCTCTTCTATGTTTCTTTGAAAGTTTAACCCCCTTTCGGTATCTGCCTGTTCATGTTCGTGCTTTAATGCGATAAAGCTCAGACATCATAGAACCGAATCGCCGTAGATTCTGGATGAATACTGCTTAAAATGAATGAACAGGTAAAAATCGTAAAGGGGGTTATAAAACATGTATGGTCATCAGTTCTATCGCTTCCCCGTTGAAAGAAGGGTTCAGTTTATCAATACAGAGCTGAACAATGGTCATTATCAGTCGTTGGAGGAATTGGCGGACGATATTTTTCTGGATGCCCAAGATATGAAACGTGAACTGAAACTCCATGGATACATCTTTGTGCCAGAGATCAATCAGTTTGTGAAATATGTGGGCACATCAAAATGACTGCCAGTTTAATGGGCTTCTAAAATCAAGGAAGGGATTTTGTTTGTGGAATGGAACAAACCAGATTTAAGCTGATTATATCGGGCATTAAACTGATATCTGATTTTCGTCCGTTGGATACCATTCATAGTCGTTACGTCCGTGATGTTCTGTGTTCGATCGGCGATCGAAATACAGTCGTGATAACGGGAACGATGTGCAGTGAAGATCAGAACAAAAATTTCCTGATTGCAGAAGACCTGACCGTCTTTTTTCTTAGATTGTTTTCCCTGTTCGGGGCGAATTGCCGTATTGAACATTTTGAATTGGACAAGGGCGGCGATGTTTTAAGGGGCTATCCTCCAGTTCCCTTGGTTGATGGTAAGATGCTCAATGATCAAATTGGCAACGTCATGTCTGCTTTTTTTGAACCTCAATCATCCGCTGAGTTTCAAGTTATCCAAGCGTCAACGGGGGTTGATGTACCTCATCATTTTCGAACGTTGGCGGCATTTTTCTTTGAAGAGCTGTGTCCTGATTGGGACGATCATGTGTTGGGAGAATTTGTAGAGGCGTTGCTGGAGCGATATGAAGGTCAGTACGAAAAAAGACTGCTGAAACTTATCGATGTGCTATGTGATACAGATATCACCGACCCTCGTACCAATTTGAATCAGTCATCCAGGTTGCGGTCGGTTATGCAAAACGTCAGTGGCCTGAAGTTCATAGACGATAATGTTGCTCATGGTATACTGGGGTGCATAAAAGTGATTTATCTCCAAATAAGACAAGGCAAGTACGATGGATTAACCAGGAAGCTCGTCTCATCTGCACATGAATTGCTCCTCCCGCTGGTTCAGAAATTGTTGCGTTCTCGAACCTTGGACAACACTTGATTAGGCTTTGTCACTGTCCAATTTTTTGGTTATAATGGTGGGTGAGGTAAGTTTGTCGCTGACCGACATGCGACGAATAAATGGTCGGTACGCAGGTATGTCGCTGACCGATATGCGACTCATCAAGTGGTCGGTTTGTAAGTTCTCAACAACGCCTCTAACCCTGGAGAACGAGGTGTTCGCATGAATCGGGAAGAAATTTTTAAAAGTTACAAAGGAAAGAAAGGGAACACGTCTAAGAAAGTTCTTAGGCCCGCACAAGAGCCTGAAGTGTTCAAGTTGATCAGCAAAGCAAAACGAATTATTGCGTTGAGAATGTTGGATCGATAACGCGAAGAATCGCCCCATAATCCCATGGTTGAGGATTGTGGGTTTTTTTGATCTGTGAACATTTCCGAAAAGATACCTTTTCGGAAGAGTTGGATGATCATATTATTCACAGCATTGGGACCGTGTTAGTGCTTACGTCCTATCAAATCATATGATAGAATGAATGTAAATCAGTAACATTTTCCAAAAGGAAGATTATCCATATGAAAGTAAAAGATAAATCAGCAATTTTCATTTCCATTCTACTAATTCTACTTTCAGTGCTGTTAGTGTTAGTTCTGAATTTTTATATTGAGTTAAAAATCGAGAATAGTAGATTGAATGATGCGATAAAAAACATTGAACAAAAATACCTATTAAATCCAAATAATACAAACGCAAATATTGAACAGTACAAACAAATGATAGAATTTATTAAAAGTGAATTTGGAACCTATAAAGAAATTGCAAACAACGATCGTCAAAGCTTTATACAATTGGTAAACATCTTTTTGATTGGATTAGGATTATTGGCGGGCATTGTTTCTTTAGTTTTATATTGGACATTTGGTCAAACGAGAAAAGAAGTTGTATCCACAGCAAATGAATATTTAGAAAAGAAAATTGATGAAGTTATTACACCAATGGAAAATAAAATTGATGAGTTAAATAGAATTATTTTAAGTCAGATAGCATTAAAAAACAGTAAGTTAATGTTTGTGGGAAAAAATAGCAAGTTGGAAAAAATGAAGAAATTGGAAATTAAAAAAATCAAAGAAGGTATTGAACATGTTGTGCTTTATCCTTGCGAAAAACAAAATGTTTGCCAAGCTATAAGTGCAGGTAATCCAGATATATTAGTTTATTGTGTTGACAATGTTGAAAATCAAGAAGACTTGGAGCAAGTAGAAGAAATATCAAAATTCCTTAGTCTAAACGATTCTGAAATTCCGTTCATTATATATGTAAAAGGAAAAGTACCTGATCAGTTGTTATCTATTTATAAATGGACAATTACGGCGAACATGCCTGCAACTTTAATCAGTCATATTTTTTCGTTAAGCCATGGGTTAAAAAGAATAAGGAGTTGATATCAATGACTGTAAATGAATATTTGGAGAAATTATTGGAAGATCACAAATTGTCAGATGAAGAAAGAGAAGAAATTCAAACAACAAGTGATGAGGTAAGAGAAAAGTTAAATAATGAATTTGGCAGTAAGATTATTACAATAAAATATTCTGGGTCTATTGCTAAGCATACAGCTATTACAGAAAGTAAAGATATTGATCTTGCGATCCACTTTAAGAAAACAGCTTTTGAAACTTTGGAAGAAATGTATAATTCAGTCTTTGATTACCTTCAAAAAAATTATGCTGTAAGGAAACAAAAAGTCTCCATAGGTTTAGTTGATCTTAACGTGGATGTAGTCCCTGGTAGAAGAATAGATGAGGAAGATGAAAGTAACAATGATGTTTTTTTATACAAAACTGATGATGGAGGAAGAATTAAAACAAATATTGAGACTCACAAAAAGCATATATCTGAAAGTGGATGTAGAAAAATTATCCGTCTCGCGAAAATATGGAAAATTAAACACGATTTAAAATTCAAATCGTTTGCATTGGAACTGCTTGTAATACAAGCACTTGAAAATTCTGATAAAACCAGTTTGAGTGATAGATTTAAGGAAGTTTTGGAATATATTAAAGAAAATGTTGAGCAGGTTAGACTTGTTGACCCAGCTAACTCAAATAACAATGTAGCTGATGCGGTACAACCTATTGATAAGACTTTATTTAAAATGAAGGCGGAAATTGGTTTGGGTTATTTAAAAGATGCTGAAGAAGGTCAGGAAAGTCTTCTTTCAGCATGGAAAAAAGTTTTCAATGATTTTTCAGGTGATTCTGATTCTGAAGGAGGCAACTCATCCAATATTATTATAAAAAGAGAAACGGCTGATTATGGAAGGCAGCCAGAGCGTAGACATGGTTGAAAGTTGGTTTGAACAATTTCCTTCGCTCTTTGAAAGGGAAAAAAGAATCTTAGAACAATATGGTTTTACTTTAGATGTAGAGCGATTACAAAAGGAAAAAATTGTTGTATTTCACGGCAGATCTGCACGAATAAAGGAATATCCAATTACTATTGTTTACTCTGATGGATATCCTTCGTTTCCACCAGCTGTGTTTAGTTGTGTTCCAGATGAGCTTGTTCTTGTTAGACACCAAAGAAAAGATTCAAAATCCCTATGCATGTTTGGTTTTTCTCATGAACGTTGGAATGCAAGTTATACTGCACGGGAAGTCATTTACGAAGCTGAAGAACTGATAGTTAAATATTCCCCATTAAATTTTAAAAATGACTATGCAGATGATACTGTTCCAGAACCATTAATTAACCAATTCCCGTACAACGAATACGGCAAACGAGGTTTATTAATTCCTTATCCATTTGGTAACTTTTCATTTGCAGATTTGAAATCTTTTCAGTTTGCCAAAATTAGATATGACAATAAATCTCAACGAGGAATACTTATTGCGATTCAAAAAGATAAAGAATGGGTCCAAGCTCATGAAGAGTATAATAAGTGGTTTGAAAAAAGTTCTGTATACAATGCAGTGATTTGTAAATTGCCACAGGCCCCTCATTTTGATCCTAGTATTGTATTGGAATGGTTAAGACAGGAAGGGTATATTAGAAATTCGAAGAAAGAAAAAGCGTTAAATCAATTTATAATATTAACCTTTCCTGATGAGTGGGGCGTACGCGGCAATTATCGAATGTCATGGATTGTTTTGAGAAATATACAAAATCGTCCTTATTGGATTAAATGTTATCTAATAACTGAAGACGATATCGAGATACGTACTCCCTACGGGAAACAATTAAAAGATAAGACTGTTTCGATTGTTGGGGCTGGTTCACTTGGCTCAATTGTCGCAACATCTATTGCACAAGAGGGAATTGGAACGATTAATTTAATTGATTATGATGATTACGAACCTGGAAATACAGTCAGACATCAAGTAAGTCAGTTTTGGTTTGGATTTCCAAAAGTAATTGGGGTTAAAAACAGGATTTTGCAATTGAGTCCACGAACAAAAGTTGTTCCTTTTCCTGTAAGTGTAGAACAGAAAGAAAAAACTTTTCAAACTTTAATTCAATCAGATTTGATTATAGATACAACAGGTAATCATAATGTATCTCATTATTTAAATAGAATTGCAACCCGTTATAAAGTACCACTTATTGTATCATCTGTAACGAACGGGGCTTGGAGTTGCGAGGTTGTCAAATATATCCCCTCACGATCAGGTTGCTGGATTTGCTGGAATAGAAGGTATAGTAATACTATTCCTCCGAGTGCTCCAAAAAATGAATATCAGTTTGCTCCTGGTTGTGATCAACCAACTTTTGTTGGTGGGATATCAAGCATTAATATTGCAGGTGGGCTGATCGTTAAGTCAGCAATAGATATTATGCTGGATATGAGCAAAGAAGGGCAAGAGTATACCCTGTGGAGTGAGCGTGATCACGAAGGGAATCGCTCCTATAATGTTAAGTATCTACCTAACCCTCCGTTTTCAGATTGTGAAGTGTGTATGAAATGATAAATAAAGTTTATATGACTTCTTACTGTTTTAAATCAATTGAATACATGATAAAGAGACACGATCAAAAAACTGAAATTGGAGGAGTATTGGTAGGATTTCAAAAAGGGGATTGCTTGACCATAACTCATGCTTCAGATCCAGGTCCAAAAGCAGTAATGAAGCATAATTCGATTAAAATTGATGAGGAATATACTACTGATTATTGTAATTACCTAAATAAAGTCTCCAATAATACCCTTTATTATCTTGGAGACTGGCATACTCACTTGTCTGATAATTTGTTGCCAAGTCCTACAGACTATGTAGCAGTTCAAACCTTAGCTTCATATTTACCTGAAGATATCAGGTATTCGCTTATAACAGTAATTTTCAATCATTTTTCACCAAATAGTTTTAAAGTTTATAACTATACAAAGAAGAAAATCCTAAAGGAAGTGAACTGTAAGATTATTTAATTACAGATTGTATTAATATATGAAATGTTCATTCTGTTCCTATACCCTATCATCCTTTTCTATATTACCGTCAAATAAATCCCGTCCAGGGAAAATAATAAATGTCCAAAAGCCAAGCAAAAAAGTCAGGCTCCATGCCTGATCCTTGCTTGACTTTTCTTCGTTTTGACAAAAAACCGTCCAGACGGTATAATAAAACCGTCCAGACGGTTATTTTAAGGAGTGAGGCATGTGGAATCAAAAGCTAAAATAAAGCGTCAGCATATCTTAAAATCTGCAAAAGAATTCATTCTCAAAAATGGTTTTAATGAATTAACTTTGGATTCTGTGGCAACACAGGCGGGAATCAGTAAAGGCGGTTTATTATATCACTTCCCAAATAAAGAAGCATTATTGATAGGACTAGCACAATATATTTTCGAAGAATTCACTACGCTAATTGAGGATCAGGCTAAGAAAGACCCATTAGAAAAAGGTAAATGGTGCCGTGCTTTAATTGAGGTAACAAAAAAAGATTTGGAACATAACTCCGAGTTATATGTGGGAATAATTGCTGCTTCTATGTTAAGTCCAGATTTATTAAAAAATATGTCCCAAATTTATCAGTTTATGCAAAACAAAATGGATCAGGATGGTATAAACCCTGTAACAGCAACTATTATTCGGTTAGCAATAGATGGTCTTTATTACTCAGAACTTTTTAATATAGCTCCCTTGGATGACAAATTACGTGAAAAAGTATTCCAGCAATTAATAAATATGACAAAATAGGAGGATTCATCTTGAATGCATATGTAATTTTGGCAGTAGCCATCATAAGTGAAGTGTTTGGGAGCTCGATGCTAAAAGTATCAAACGGATTTAAAAAGTTGTTCCCTTCCATCGGAGTAGTAATTGGATTTGGTGCAGCTTTTTACCTCCTATCTTTAGCTCTTAAAGCAATACCGCTGGGTACGGCGTATGCTATATGGTCAGGTGTAGGTACGGCTTTAACCGCATTAGTTGGTGTTATCGTTTATAAAGAAAGTATTAATCTTAAAAAATGTTTAGGTTTAGTTCTAATCATTTGTGGAGTTATTGTTTTGAAACTCAGTAGTTCTCATTAACTCTTTGAGAGTCGGAGGTAATCGTATGAAAGGTTATATAGCTTTAGGAATGGCCATTTTCAGCGAAATATTTGGTACGACAATGCTTAAATTGTCGGAAGGATTTACAAATTTATTCCCATCCATTGGAGTGATTGTTGGTTTTGGATTATCATTTTATTGCTTATCATTATGTCTTAAGACAGTTCCGTTAAGCTTAGCTTATGCTATTTGGTCAGGGATAGGCACAGCTTTAACAGCGTTAATTGGTGTACTGTTATGGCGAGACCCATTTAGTATCATTACATTAGTTGGCTTAGCATTAATAATTGGAGGGGTAGTCTTATTAAATGCTTCTAAAAGTCCAGAAAATGTAAGGAAACCATCCTGATTATGTTTAAAATCAACTTGTAGACTCGTCGGAAAGTCAGGAAGATTATGGAACAGAAGGATCCCAATCAGTTATCTTCATGAAGTTAAGAATTTCTTGTAAATCCTAACATCAATTTTGGGATGGAGCCATATGTTAAAGTTCTTATTGAAAAATTAGAGCTTTTGAATGTAATGAGAATCCATTTAAATACAATCTTTGCTCCTTGATCCTCTAATATGTAGACGTCAAATAAATCCTGTCCTGGGAAAATAAAAACTGTCCAGGGACAATAAATCATGTCCACGAAGCCGAGCGGTGTTAGGGTTTATCCCTGATCACCTGTTCGGCTTCATCTTTTGGAAAGGATATAGGGGTTAGGGTGAAAGGGAAGAGGGGTTGATAAATCAGGCTTTGTCCCAATATACCCTCTCCCCTTGCCCTCCCTAATCCCTTTTCCCTAAATCCCCTCCAAAAATTTCCCTGGACATTTCCCAACGTTCCATTTCCCTTATCCCTTCCCCCTAATCCCCTAATTTCTTCCAATTGGACGGACACTTTTTATTTTCCTGGTATTTCGTTCCAACTGGTTCCTCAAACCTGAAAACCCTTGTGCGGCAAGGGATTGGAGGCCTTGGTGGAGCTTGAGTGGGATGGACATGAATTATTTTCTCTTGACAGGACTATCCACAGCAAATAAATCCCGTCCTGGGAATATAAAAACTGTCCAGGGACAATAAAAAATGTCCAAGAAGCCGAGCGTGGTTAGGGTTTTGCCCTGATTCATGCTTGGCTTTTACTTCTTTTGAAAAGGTACAGGGGAGAGGGGACAGGAACGGCGTCTGATTTATCAAGCAGTTTCCCAATATACCCCCTCCCGCTATGCTCCGATTGAGCTTCTCCATTTGTTCACTCAAATGATTTCCCTGGACATTTCCCAACGTTCCATTTCCCTCATCCCTTCCCTCTAACCACCTAATTTCTTCCAATTGGACGGACACTTTTTATTTTCCTGGTTTTTTGTTCCAACTGGTTCCTCAAAACACGAAAACCCTTGTGCGGCAAGGGATTGGAGGCTTTGGTGGGGCTTAAGTGGGATGGACATGAATTATTGTCTTTTGACATAGTAGGGAATTCAAAATGGTTTGATCGGACTCCTGCGGTTGGTTTGTGAGAGGGTGCAGGGGAAAGGAATGATCAGAGATGCAACTTCAGAGAAGATGCCGCAGTCTAATATTAATAAATAAGCGGTCATTAGGAAGGGATCCAAATGAAAGGAAGACAATGGTTTTGGGGTGCCGTTTGCCTTGGAATTTTCGTTCTGGCGACGGCTTGCGTAGATGCAGACGCAAGTCAGGCACTGAACGTGCATCGGAGGAAATCCCAGGTGTGCAGGTCAAACATTCAGCCAATGTTGAACAATCAGAAGAAACCGAAGATGGCGGCATGAATTTGATCAGCAGCTATTTGCGGCAAGCGGACAGTTCCGAGCAGTTCCTGAAAAATTTCGCAAAGGCTTTAAAAGCACGAAACGGTGCGGTTGCCCGTTTGTTTTTAACACCTGAATTGCGTCATGAAATCAAACCGCAGGTAATCGGTGTATCTACGCCACTGAAAAATATCGATATCACACCCATTGATTCCAACCAGTATCAATTAACGGCTTATTTTTCCCCGTATGGCGAAAAACCAGAACAATTAGCCTTTCAGTGGAGAGTGGCAGTGGAACCTGAAAGTTCAGGTGGTACATATTTCATAACCAGCCTGCAACGTCTGAAAGATGTAACGAATAAAGCCTGGTAAGACTATTGATAAGTATTTAGGTCTTATCCCAGTTCGTTATCGTCAAGTAGAATTTAAAATGTAGTGGAGAGTGAGATTTGTGAAAAAATTACTTTTGATTGTTTGCTGTATAATTTCCATTTCACTTATATTAAGCGGATGTAACATTGCTAATAAAACAGCAGATCAGCAAGATAACGAAGAAACAATTTCAGTTGATAAGAATTATTTACTCGCTCTAAACACAGTTAACAACTTTCTGATAGCATGGCTTAATAGAGATTATGATAAAGGTACAGAGTTGTTAACTGAGAAAGTAAAAAGTTCTGTTACACAGGCTGATTTAAGAATGTTTTTTTCGGGATTATCTAATCCACATCATCAAGGCTTTGAGGTCGTTGGGAATAAATATGTAGACGATAATACTATTAGGTTCCATGTTTGGCTATACGAGTATTATACAGGGGAAGCACCGCCACCTACGAAACGACCAGAACCTTATTCCATTGATGTCGTAAAAGTTAGTGATGAAATTTGGTTAGTTAATACTTTGCCTGAATAGACATTGTTATTGTTAAAGAAAACCGAATTTCCGATTTTACCCAAATAATTAGCTAGATTGAGCTGAAATAATGGGATGTTTTTATAAAATCTGTCCGTGGAAGCCCGAGTATGACCAGGGTTTTGCCTGGATTCATGCTGGGCTTTTTCATCTTTTTTAAAGTGGTACATTTTGGAATAGTATTTCAGTTGTCACACCTGGCATGTGATACAATATTTGAAAAGACAGAAAGTCGGTATAACCATGGTTACTGGCAGTATCCTGCATTAAAGGGATGGAAAATATGGACTGTTGTGCTCCGACGAACCGTGAGGGAACGATGAAAACGAATTGCCCGAACTGCGGGCAAAACGGACGACGCGTGCCGCTGATGACGCTCAAGTCTTTGCTGAAATCTGCGGCATTGGCCACGCTCGCTCCCGACCGTGATTACGCTTTTTGCCCGAACCCGTCCTGTGTGACGGTCTATTTTTCATTGGACGGTTCGCTGACCTTTGCCGCAGGAGACATGAAAGTTCCCGTCTTGCAAAAGGATTCGGACATGGATGTCCCCGTTTGTTACTGTTTTGACTGGACGCGGGAACGCATCGTGCGAACCGTGCGGAACGGCGGAGAGCCGCTTCAGGAAATCAAGGCCCATGTCCAGGCTGGGCGTTGCGGTTGTGAAGTGAACAACCCACAGGGGGCTTGTTGCATGGGCAACGTGGCGGCGTTTATTCGACAGGTGAACGGGAACTGACCTGTTGAACATGGATTGTGGGTTTGACAATTGGTTCCGCAAACCTCGTTTCCCGTTGGCACGCGGGCGGCTTTTTTGGGAGCGTTACGCGATGGTTTAATTTGTTTCCGCCCGTTGGCCGACCAGGTTGCCTCCTGGAACGCTGTTGGTGAATCTGATCGGTTCCTTTTTGCTCGGATGGATCGCAAGAAGCGGATTAAATGAACAGCTGTCTAACCTCTTCGGGTTTCATGGCGACGAATGGCCACCGCTTTTTGAGGGTTTCTCCTCCTCACGATGTTCTGTTTGCCCATGTGCTCTTGTCACGCTTGACTGGGCAATTGCATAAAATAATCGCAGATTCCGCAAATCCAAGCGTAAGGAGTGTGCACGCAATTGAATCCTTATAACGCCCATCCGTATTACAGCACTCAGTGGCCCTATCCAATGCCCTGTTACTGGCCCCCTCATCATGACTGGCGGAACTGGCACCCGTATACTTACGGTATGCTACAACATGTAAGGAACGACGGGTACCCTCCAGTCGAATTGAAAGATTATGGCGGAAAACCGTTCGTTGTCGATATTGAGAGGGCCGCCACGCAAAATAAAAATTACCGAACCGCATTATGGACAGGAAAACATTTGCAAGTGACTTTGATGAGCATTGATGTAGGTGGTGATATCGGATTAGAAGTGCATCCCGATGTTGACCAGTTTATCCGTATTGAACAAGGACAGGGACTTGTGCAAATGGGGGAACGCAAAGACCATCTGGATTTTGAAAGAAGAGTGTCCGAAGATGACGCCATCATGATTCCAGCAGGGACGTGGCATAATGTGACCAATACAGGACATGTTCCCCTGAAGCTGTATTCCATTTATGCTCCGCCTGAGCATCCGTTTGGCACGGTTCACAGGACGAAAGCCGAGGCCATGGCCGCTCATCGGCAATTGACAGCGTCGTTGTGACACCAAAGCACAAAAAGGCTGACGTGAACCAACGTGTCGCAGATCACCCGAAATGGGTTGTTCTGCGGCTTTTTGCTTTAAAACAGGATAGAGATGGAAAAAGCTCTGTTTGCATCAAAACCTTGCAACAGAGGTTTCTTCGATGAAATAGGGGAATGTCAGCGAATGCCTGTGACATAGATTTGCCCGATTACCTTTCGCCTTGCCCCCCTTTAGTTTCCTGTTAAGAATATTGGCACTTAAGAAATCTATAATAAAACGTCGATATTTGTAATGGAGAGCGATTACGTTCAACTTTTGATTACGAATCAGGAGGAGAAAAAGATGGCAAAAGAACTGGTGCTGGCATCACTTCGCATGGAGAGAAACCCTATGGCAATTCCGATCAACGACCCTTCAAAGCTGGGCATTGATCTCAAAATGCTTAAGAAATTGGACGACCATATAGAACTTGATCCGATGTATATCGTTCCGAAATCCAAGAGGGAGATACTAAATCGGCTTGCAGAACAAATCATAACTGATTTTGAAAGCAGGGGGGAAGTTGAATCTCAAGAAGATGGAGACAGGGAAGAAGTGATTGCTCACCGAGTCGTCAGTATGACGAAAGCCATGTATGAGGATTTTTTGATCGCTTTTAAGCAGTATGAACAAAAGTTCTATGGATTAAGGGATGAACTTGTTGACCAGTACGATGAGATGGTTGAAGAATTTCGTTCCTTGTACTGCAAAGCAACAGGATGCGATGAAGAAGA
>Ga0207865_101777_pt1 | contig 14679 bp, 8 predicted proteins | sample HigsolmetaAR204D_FD_184836 | JGI IMG/M metagenome (GOLD analysis project Ga0207865, IMG submission 184836) | Ionic liquid and high solid enriched microbial communities from the Joint BioEnergy Institute, USA - AR20-4-D (SPAdes) (version 2) ...
GGTGTAGTCATTAAATCAAAGTTTGTGTTTTCCTCAAATAAATACAAACAAAATCATCGAAAAGCATATGACGACTATATAAAATACATTGAAAGGAAAGAAGCCGTAAATAAAAAAGAAAACGATTTTTCTTCTTATCAAGACTACATGGCCAATGAAGAAAAAACGACGGCTCTCTTTACAAAAGATGAAGATCATCTTTCGCCAGATGGAAAGAAAAAATTAAAAAAGGCTTTTCTGCAAGCTCAAAAAAATGGATCAGTCATGTGGCAAGATGTTATAAGTTTTAACAATGATTGGCTCGAAAAACATGGAATTTACGATAGCAAAACAAAAATTTTGGATGAAAAAAAAATAAAAGAGGTCACTCGTTCGGCCATGGAGGTGATGATGGAAAAAGAAAATTTATCTCATACGGCTATTTGGAGTGCAGCAATCCATTACAATACCGATAACATTCATGTTCATATTGCCATGTGCGAACCTTTTCCGAGTAAAGAAAGAATCATTCAAAAAGGAAAATATAAAGGTCTTCATCGCGGAGGCCGTAAGAAAAAATCCATCGAAGCGATGAAAGCAACAGTGATCAATAAGATTATGGATCGGGGGGAAGAATTAAAAAAAATAGATGAATTGATTCGAAAAAACATCGTCAAACATAAAAAAGAAAAAGTCTCTTTGCTGGAAGATAAAAAAACAAAAAAACTGTTCCTTGAAATCATGAGAGAGCTGCCTAAAGACAAAAGGCAATGGAAATATAATTACAACAGTTTAAAAGATGTACGGCCTAAAATCGATCAATTATCTACTATTTACCTTCAAAAATACCATAAAAAAGAGTTTGAAGAACTGAAAAAAAGACTCATGATTGAAACAGAATTAAAAAGAGAAGCGTACGGTGAAGGAGATAAAGAAAAAAATCGATACCTTGATTATTACAACAATAAAATCCAAGAATTATACACCAGGTTGGGAAATGCTATTTTAGCTGAAATGAGAAATTACGATACATGGGAAAAACAACATTCTAAAAACCTTCATGCTATTCATCGTTCAGAGTTAAAGATCCAGCGAGAAAAATTTCGGGAAAATCTTATGCTTCGAAAGAGTTTTAGAAGACTCAATTACATAATGAATTCCGAATATGAAAGCTGGAAAAACCAACGAGCTTATGAAGAATTGCAAGAAGAGTTGGAACGCTAGATGGTGTATAATATGAAAAACGAATTGAAATGAGGGTGAGGTTTCAATCATGGAAAATAATCGATCGTCTTATACAAAATCAGCCGAGTTTCTATGTGCTTATTCTTGGGAAGGAAAGACAAAAGAACAAATTATAAAAGAAATGGCTCTTCCTGATTATGAGCAAGTGTATTTAGAAGATGCCATGAGAGAACTTGCTCCACAAAAGAAATTTACAGGTTGGGATTTAGATCGCTATATCCTTCAAAGATTAGATATGGAAGAAGATGATGACTTTAATCCGGACGATGTTATTTTCTTGGATCGTTAATTAAAAAGAAAGGAGTTCCAATGTGATTGAGTATCATTCAGGAGATATTGTACGAGTTTTTTATCCGTATACTCCCAAAGTAATGCAAAAAGGAAACAATAATCTAGGTAAAAACCGATTTGGTCTTGTGATTAATGCAGGGAACAACTCAACAGTCGCTTTACCAATTTTGCAAATTGTTTCTCATCAAGGTAAAACACAACGCCCTGATTATATTTTGAGGGAGGATGAAGTTAGAATACCGGAAGGTGTCACTTATTTCAAACGGTCAAAAGGACGTGTTCCAATCTATGGTGTTATCAAAACTGAAAGAATTGAGTTCTTTGATGATGATGAAATTTCTAAGCCATTAACGACTATTGATCTTGAAACTAAAATAGCCGTGTTAAAACGATACAAACATATCATGACCATACCTATCTATGTCAAAACTATGAATAAAGAGTCTCCCCATCATCAAAAGGCAATGGAGATATTTGAACAAGCTATCATAGCAGAAAAACTAAAATTTCTTTCAACCGATTCGGGAAAATGTATGTATGAACATGAGGAACATTCATTGTTGAGGATAAACAAAATACAGCCTATGGGTAAACTGGCTGCCAATAAAAGAATCCATGTGTACGCTGTAAAATTAACAGACGTAGAAACACAGGATTCTTTTTTTTGTACCATTTTCACCATGAAAAAGGAAAAACAAATTGCTAAAGAATGGGGAAAAGCCAAGAAAGGAATGGATTGGCTAAAAGAAGACGAAAGATACTATCTTTTGAAGAAAAATATAGATCGAGAGTGGGAAGAACCAACTCCCTATCCAAATCGCTATATGCCCTTTTCTGCTTTTTGTGAAAAAATCAGAGAAAATTCTATGGAAAGATGAAAAATGCAACTTTCGTGAGATTTTCGTGCAATTTTTTTGATACTTTTTTGGTACGGCGAAAGCCCAAAAAAAGAGTAAACTGATAGTATGAAATCATATTAAAGGAGCTGTGATTCATGGAAAAAACAAGAAAAAATCCATGTTATTTGATGCTTACCGGGGGAACAGGAACTGGAAAAACTCATTTTATTAAATCTTTACTAAAGAGAGTGGACAGGGAACAAAATCAAGTTGTTATTATAGACGAATGTGATGCTTATGCTTCTTATGTTCCTTCTATTTATACTCAACCTTTTAACGACAATCGTTCTTATCGTGTGATTCCACAACAGGATTTTGATATGGGAGCTTTTCTTAAAAACCTCAACGATTCCGTTGATTATCTTATTATTGATCATGCAGATTCTCTTTTTAAAAAAATGTCGGATTATGAACAGTTCCGTACTTTGTCTCAAAAAGGAGCCATTAAGCATATTTATTTAGTTCTTCAAGAACAACCGGACCTTTCATATTTCCCTTCCTTCTCAGTCGTAAAAATGCCGGATTTTGCAACTCTTCCCGCATTGTGATGAAGGAATTTAAAAACAGAAAGGTGGAAAGATAAATTGTTAGAAGTATTTGTGTGTGAAAAGCCGAGTCAAGCAGAAACCATAGGAAAAGCATTAAGCAAATCGGTCAAACGTAAAAATGGCTATTATGAAGGAATGGATGGACGTATTTATACACATGCGTTAGGTCATTTAGTCGAAACCAAAAAGCCAGAAGAAATCAATCCAAATTGGGGATGGGGAGGAGACATTAGTCACCTTCCTTTTTTTATTCAAGATATTCCTTTAAAAATCAAAGAGGATGATGGAATCAAGAAACAATTTAAGATTATTGTGGATTGGATGAAAAAAGCCGACATTATTGTAAACGCAACAGATGCCGGACGTGAAGGTCAACACATTTTTATGAAAATTTACAAATTATCCAATGTAAAAGGGAAAAAAGTGAAACGGCTTTGGGTGCGAGATCAAACGGAATCTGGAATTAAAAAAGCGTATGCTGCTATGAAAGATAATGAAGATTATGCTGGAATGACGTTAGCAGGACAATTACGAGAAGAAAGCGACTTGCTAATTGGATTGAACGCCACTCAACTGGCCACAAAACTAAGTGGCAGCAAGCACGTCATTTCCTTTGGGCGAGTACAGACTCCCACTTTAGCTATGATCGTCAAACGAGATGAGACAATCGAAAATTTTAAGAGTGTAAAACATTACAATATAGTCGCTCCAACTGATCTTAAAGACGAAGAAGGAAAGAAAAAAGTCTTTGAAATGAAATTGGAGAAAGATGAAAAATTAACAAAAGACCAAGCAATGGAACGCTTGAAAGGATTGTCTGTAGCGAATCGGACCCATTATAACTTAGAAACTCAAACGGTGAAGGAAAAACCTAAAAATTTGTTTAGCTTGACCACTTTGCAGATGCACATGAATGGAAAGTATGGCTTTACCGCCAAAAAAACTTTATCCGTCTTACAAGCGTTATATGAAAAACATAAACTGGTGACCTATCCTCGAACCGAAGCTGAACACTTGGCCAGTGATGAAGATTTGCCGGCTATTTTAGCTGCCCATAAAGATCATGAATTTCTTCGAGAAGTTGTGGCCAACGAATGGAAAATGGAACCTTCTTTCATAGATCCTAGTAAAGTAACGGATCATGAAGCCATTATTCCTACAACGAAAAATGCTACAGGTGTCGATTTATCTGAGGATGAAAAAACATTGTATCGAGAAATCATGCTCCGTTTTGCACAGAGCTTCTATCCAGAAGCTGTATACACAAAATATACTGCTACTTTCCAAGATGGAGAAGAAACTTTTCAAACCGGGGAAAAGGTTTTGATTGAACCAGGATTTTTGGTTTTGGAAGGGAAAAAACCCGGAACAGCCAGATTGGAATCTCTTCAATTAGAAGACATTGGAGACTATGAAATTCGTGAAAAAGAAACACAACCACCAAAGCGATACACTGAAAAATCCTTGCTTGAAGATATGAAAAACGCAGCTAAACTCGTAGAAAGAAAAGAGGATAAAGCTGTACTAAAAAAGGTCGAAGGAATTGGTACCCCGGCTACTCGTTCAGAGATTATAGAACTTTTAAAAACTCGGAAATTCATTGAAGAAAAAGGAAAACATTTAGTGTCTACTCCACTTGGCCGTGAATTGATTCATATGATGCCTGATGATTTTTCGCTGTATTCAGCGTTACTGACAGCCGATTTTGAAACAAAACTGTCTATGATCGAAAATAAAACGCTTACAAAACAAGAATATTACGATCAATTAAAAGTGTTAATCGAAACGATTGCCAAAGAAATACGTGCTAACATGAAGCCCATTCAATCTGCTGCTAGTGAACAAAAAGAAGCAATCTGCCAATGTCCTCAGTGCGGAAAGCCAGTGTATGAAAATAGCAAAGCCTATAGTTGTAGTGGTTTTAAAGAAGGATGTAAAATTACGGTTTGGAAAAATGGGCTTGAGCGTTTTGGGAAAAAGAAAATTTCCAAAACAGAAGCAAAAAAACTTTTGGAAGGTAAAATCATAAAAGTAAAGTTAAAAAGCAAATCCGGTAATCCATATGAAAAGGAAGTTCAATATAATCCGGAAAAACAATGGATAGAGTTTGTAAAGTAATTATAATCCCTATCAATGGATAGGGATTATTTTTATTTAAAATAAAAATTCTCTCCATCAGTTCGGAGATATTGGAAATTCAGTAATTTAATGGTAAAATAGGAGTGGAAGATAAGTTGGATGCAGTACATCTTTTGGATATTTACAAAAATACATTGTCAGAAATCATTTCATCACCGGAGAATTGGATTTTTTATTTACGCTATCATGCTCGTATTCATAAGTATCCGTTTAATGCAGCAGTTTTAGCGTATGCACAAAATCCCAAGGCTATAATGATTGCTTCACCTTCCATTTGGAAAAAAGTAGGTCGCACTGTGAATAAAGGTGCAAAAGGGATCATGGTTTTTAAATATGTTGCTGGCAAACAGACAACGGAGTTGCTATTCGATGTCACTCAAACGTCAGGTCCAGCCCTTCAACGGCCTCAGTGGGAGATTTTAGAAGAGGAAAAAGATTATATTTTCCGTTACATTGACGAAGAAAGAAATTATGATGAAAATACGTTAGAAGGAAAAATGGACCGTTTAACAGCAGATATAGCTTTGACTTATATACGAGACATCCAAAATCTCATTGATGTAAGTGAAATTGATGAACGAGCTTTTACAAAGTTTGTAATTCAAAGTGCTCAATTCATGGTTAGAGAACGTTCCGGATTACAACATTCCTTAGAAGATATGGATTTTTCTTTTTTAGAAGACTTGAAGAATAGGAAAATCCTATTAGCTGTTGGATATGTAATGCAGCAAACAACTCAAAATGTTATGAGAAGTGTTGCAGAGTTAAAAAAATCCTTTAAAAGAGAAAGGAATGAATTCAATGCCAACCAAATTTACTTACAAGAAAACCAAAGAAGGCTATCTAGCTCCGAATATTCTAACGAGCAACAATCCGGAGGACGATCGTCCGATCGGGAAATACGGGAGGATGGCTTTGACCTATCTTCAAGAAACGAATCCAATTCTGTTCATGGAACTTCAAATGAACGGGACACTCCACGAGAAAATGCACAAAATGGACGACATGATCAAGGAAAAGATCCTCAATCTTCGGGAACAATTACTACTAGAAAATCCGGTGCCGATGACGGAGGATATTCTGGAGAAGACTCGTTATTTGAATCAAATTCATCTTCAAGCCGAGGAAATCGTCTTGAACGAAGTATTGTATCAAACTCAAACCAATTAACGGAAGAAACAGAACAAATTGACGAACAAAACGAACAACTAGACTTATTCAATGATTGGGATTCTGTTGGTGAAGATGAACAAAATAGTGTTGATTTAGCAGTGGAAAAGGAAACCACTGCTTTTTCTATTTCCCAAAAAGAAATTGATGATGTTTTAGTTCAGGGTTCAGGATTTGAGAATGGAAAGTTTCGAATAGTTGATTTCTATGCAACCAATCCAACTAATGAGGAAGCCGTTACTTTCTTAAAAAATGAATATGGCACTGGAGGATGGGGTGGCCCTGGTCTTTTGAATGTTGCACATGATAGTAAAGGTATCACTATTACTAAAGGAGACCTAGTTAAGCCTGATGATGAAATAACGGTTAAATGGTCAGACGCTGCTAAACGTATAAGAGAATTGATTATTCTTGATCGCTATCTTAGCCCTCAAGAAAAGTTGGAACTGGAATCTTATCATCAAAAACAACTAGAAAACTCAGCCGAAAATCTAACTGAACAAGCTGAAAGTACCAATCAATCTTCTACTGATGAAGTTGAGGAACAAAACATTAGTCCTGATAACGTAACAGAAAAAGTTGAAGTACAAAATTATCGTTACGATGAGTCAGATAATTTATATCCTGGTGGAGAAAAAACAAAATATAGAAACAATGTAGCTGCCATTCGATTGCTGAAACAGCTTGAATCTGAAAAAAGAGAAGCCACTTTAGAAGAACAAAAAATCCTTGCCCGATATGTAGGATGGGGTGGGTTAGCCAATGTTTTTTCAGATAATCCGAAATGGAAAAATGAACAACAAGAACTCAAAATGCTTCTTACAGAAAAAGAATATCGAGAAGCTATGGAGAGTACCATTACAGCCTTTTACACCGATCCTGCCATCATAGAAAGGATGTATCGTGCCTTACATCAATTTGGCTTTGAAAATGGGAAAATTTTAGATCCGGCAATGGGAACAGGGAACTTCTTTTCTGTTCTTCCTGAAAGCATGCAAGAATCGGAATTAACCGGTGTAGAATTGGATAGCATTACGGGGAGAATTGCCCAAAAACTTTATCCTAAAGCTGATATAAAGGTTCAAGGCTTTGAAACAACTTCCTTTCCAGATAACTATTTTGATGTGGTGATAGGCAATATTCCGTTTAACAATATTAAAATTCCGGATGCACGATATGATGAGTATAAATTTTTAATTCATGATTATTTCATCGCAAAATCCTTAGATGTTGTGAAGCCGGGCGGTATCGTAGCTTTCATCACGTCAAAGGGAACAATGGATAAAAAAAATACAGACGTTCGAGAATATATTGCCGAACGAAGCGATCTACTTGGCGCGATTCGACTACCGAATAATGCTTTTAAAGATATTGCCGGCACAGAGGTTACAACGGATATTCTCTTCTTACAGAAAAGGGAAACTCCACGTAATTTAGAAGAAGAACGGCCTCTTTGGATTGACACTGTGGAACTGCCCAATGGTATAGAAATCAATCGGTATTTTGCTGAAAACAAAGAAATGATGTTAGGTGAGATGGAGTTTTCCGGTTATTATAATGGTTCCAGTCAATATGATTGCGTATTAAGAGAAGATCAAGAATTGTTACCCTTATTAGACAACGCCATTCAACGTATAGAAGGTACTTTTAAGGCCAAAACCGATGAAAATGAATATGAGGAAACGACAGTTCCTTCTCAAGCATATTTAAGAGCACCCGAAGGTGCCAAAAATTTTACCTATATCGTTCATAATGATGAACTTTATTACGTTGAGAATAATCAATTAATTCCTCAAAATTTCAGTCAAAAAACAACAGAACGCATAAAAGGATTATGTGGAATTAGAGAAGCGCTGCGAGACGTAATTAATATTCAAACCAAGCCATATGATCCAGAAACATTAAAAGAGCTTCAGAAGGTGTTAAACCAACGATACGATGATTTTGTATCTAAGTTTGGTTACATTAATGATCGCGCAAATCAAAAAGCCTTTATGGAAGATGATCAGCTGCCTTTATTACTCTCGATCGAGAATTTAACCGAAGATAAGACGTATGAAAAAGCCCCCATTTTTTATAAGGCAACCATTCGTCCACAAGAAATAAAAACGAAAGCTGATAGCGCTAAAGAAGCGCTAGAAATGTCTTTAAACAATAAAATGAAAGTGGATCTTCAATATATGTCTAAAATATATGGCAAAGATCCTGAAACAATCATCGATGAACTCGGTGATTTGATCTATTTGAATCCTGAAAAATACACTGGTGATATAATAACGGGTTGGGAATTTAAAGATGAATACTTGACAGGCAACGTATATGATAAGTTGCAATATGCTAAACAAAAAGCTAAAGAACATCCTGAACTTTTCCAACGTAATGTAGAAGCTCTTGAAGATGTTCAACCACCACGTTTAGGACCGGGGGATATACATTTTAGGATTGGATCATCATGGATTCCTAAAAAATATTATCAAGAATTTATGTATGAATTGTTTGGGACGGAACCATATAATCGCATTGGAAAATATCCTACTATTTATCTGGATTATTCGGAATACACTAATACATGGAAAGTAGAAGGGAAACACGCCGAGCCAACTTCGGTAAAAGTGAATTCCGTTTATGGGACAAGCAGAAAAAATGCTTACGAACTATTTGAGGATTGTTTAAACTTGCAGGACACAACGGTCCGTAATCCTGAAACGTATATTGATCAAAACGGACGTGAACAAGTGAGATACGTAGTTGATCCTAAAGAAACCATGATTGCACGTTCCAAACAACAAGATATACAACGGGCCTTTTCTGAATGGTTATTTAAGGATCCTGAACGCAGTAAAGAATTGCTTGACATTTATAATAATACTTTTAACACGATTCGCCCTAGAACGTATGATGGTAGCTTTCTAACCTTTCCGGATATGAACACTGAAATGGAACTAAGACCTCACCAAAAAAATGTGGTGGCAAGGATTTTAAGCACAGGAACGGCCCTCATCGCTCATGAAGTAGGTGCCGGTAAGACAGCTGCCATGATAGCAGCTGGAATGAAATTAAAACAAATTGGGGCTATTAAAAAGCCTATGTATGTCGTGATGAACCATACCATTGAACAATGGGCCAATGAATTCATGCGGTTTTATCCAAATGCCAATATATTAGTGACCACGAAAAAAGATTTTGAAAAGAAAAATCGTCAGCGTTTTGTTTCTAAAATTGCGACAGGCGAATATGATGCGGTGATTATTGGCCATAGCCAATTTGAAAAAATAAGACTATCCAAGGAACGGCAAGAAAGCATTTTGCGTAAGGAAATCGCAACGCTAACTTATGAAATCAAAGAAGCAAAAAAACGGGATGGCAATGATTGGAGCGTTAAACAATTGGTCATCTTTCAAAAAAAATTAGAGGACCGTTTAAAAAAATTACAAGCCGATTATAAAAAAGATGATATTTTGAATTTTGAAGATCTAGGTGTGGACGCTCTATTTGTCGATGAAGCGCACTTGTATAAAAATTTATATACTGTTACGAAATTAAGAAATGTTGCTGGAATTGGTACTTCTAGTAGTCAACGAGCAACGGATATGAAAATGAAGTGTGAATATATTCAAGAGCAAAATCAAGGACGTGGAGTCGTTTTTGCAACGGGAACACCTGTCACCAACAGTATGTCTGAACTTCATGTTATGCAACGCTTTTTACAGCCAGAAACCTTAAAACGTATGGGACTAGAGTTTTTCGACAAATGGGCTGGAACTTTTGGAGAAGTTACATCTTCTCTTGAAATGACACCTGAAGGTTCGGGTTATCGAATGAAATCGAGATTTTCAAAATTCCATAATTTACCTGAACTGATGAACACCTTTAGTTTAGTGGCAGATATTCAAACGGCTGATATGTTGAATTTACCTAGACCTGAATTGGAAGGTGGTAAAGCACAAATCATTGTGTCCCCCATTTCCGATTATCAAAAACGCAAAATGGATGAATTTGTTGAACGCTCCGAAGCGATTAGAAATGGCATGGTTGATCCGTCCGAGGATAATATGTTAAAACTCACGCACGAAGCGAAACTTATGGCCATTGATCCTCGTTTGATCGATGAAGATGCGCCTGCAGATGAAAATTCAAAACTGAGCAAATGTGCCAATAAAGTCTATGAAATATGGAATGAAACGAAAGAAAATAAGTCCACACAAATCATTTTCTGCGATAGTGGAACACCAAGACCTGACAAGTTTAATGTTTATGACGAAATTAAGAGACAACTGATGGAAAAAGGCATACCTGAAAAAGAAATTGCATTCATCCACGACGCAAAAACAGAAGCTCAACGAGATCAGTTATTTGAAAAAGTGCGTAACGGTGAAGTCCGAGTGATATTAGGAAGTACGAGTAAAGTCGGTACGGGAACCAATATTCAGGATCGATTGATCGCAGGACACCATATTGATTGTCCATGGCGGCCAGCCGATTTAACTCAACGCGATGGCCGTATTTTACGGCAGGGGAATATGAACAAAAAAGTTCAAATTTATCGTTATGTTACTAAAGGTACGTTTGATGCCTATCTGTGGCAGATTCAAGAGCAAAAAAATCGATACATTTCTCAAATTATGACTGGAAAGAGTATTACTCGTTCTGCTGATGATTTAGATGAAACGGTTTTAACGGCAGCCGAAGTGAAGGCGATTGCCACGGATAATCCATTTTTACTTGAAAAGATGACCATCGATAATGAAGTCAATCGATTGCGTCTCATTCGAAATCGTTGGTTGAATGAAAAAGCCGCCATGCAAAGAAATTTGGAAAAAGTATATCCAGAACGGTTGAAAAATTATGCGAAACAAAAACAGGCTATTTTGTCTGATATAGAAACTGTGAAGAAACACGGAGACCAAAACTTCAAAATGACCATTGGCGGTAATCATTATTTTGATGCAAAAGAGGCAGGCGTTGCCTTACGTGAATTAATCAATAAACAGGCCATTAACGAGGGAAATATGGTACCTGTTGGAACGTATAAAGGTTTAGAAGTATATGTAACCCGAACCGTTTTAGATGAAATACGGATAGGTTTAAAAGGCCAAAAAAGTTATGAATGCAAATTTTTGAAAGATGAAAAGGGGAATATTCTACGGTTAACCAAATTGGTAGAAACATTTCCTCAAGAAATCGAGAAAATCGAGCAAAAAATTCAGTCAACAGAACAACAAATCAGAGACACTGAAAACGAACTTAAGCAACCATTTATTTATGAAGATGAGTATCAAAAATTGCTTAAAAAACAGACAGAATTGAACTTAAAAATGGAGTTTAGTTCTGACATTATGGAGCAAGATCAAGGAAATAGCCAAAAAATCTCACATTCTCACAAACCATTGCAGGAATTAGAAAGATGAAAAATTCCGGTTCTTCGGTTTATATGGTGAAAAATAACTTGTTCCATTAGAAAGGGAGTCATTTACCACAATCTAATTAATATGAACTGTAAAGCGTATTCCACCCTATAATCCGAATACCCAAAGTTTCTTACATATTCAGGCCCCTATCTAAAGATAGGGGCTTTTTTTCATGGATATTTTCATGAAAGGAGGTGATGCTCAAAAACAAATACCATGTTTCTTAAAAATGAAAAGGAAGGAGGGTTCATTGAGTGCCTGATACTTTTTATTACCGCGTGAAAAAAGGATCTAATTTGGAAAAAGACACAAGATTCCTTTTTGAAGGTGATCAGTTTTTATCTATTCATGAGCAGAAAATCAAAAAATTACTCGGTTTGAAAGACATAAAGCATTTGTCGTTTATTGCGGCACCGGCTGAATTTAGTGGTGTTGGCATTAACACTCGTTTTTTTCATCTTTATGAAGATAGGGAGCACGAGTTTAAAAAACATCCTGTGAATGGGATCCGATTTTTCAAAAAGAACAGTAATCCTCATAAAGCCTGGGTTCAATTTCTAAAGGATATAGGAATGGAGAAAGATCTTCTTAAACTCTCAATAAGCCATTACGCCTGGAATTTTCCACTCAATAGCCTGAAATTAGTCAATCCTGAAATGGGTGGATATTATTACTTGGAAATGAGAATCCCGGTAGAACATGAGGAATTAGACTCCGTTACGGCTGCCGAATATTTTCAAGCCAAGGCCAATTTTGAAAAAGAAAAAAACGTTGTAAAGATGGGGGAAGAAAGGATAACATGAGAAAATTGTGCTTTTTAGAAAGAATCGATAACAATGAGTTAGTTCTTGTGTCTCAAGGAAAAGAAATACGGGTCCCTGCAACAGAATCTCAAATTAACCTATTTTCCAATGTTTTAGATCAAGGGGAAACAGTTCTCCTAAAAGTGGACACAGAGACATTAGAACTTATTGATTTTGATGAAAATGAATTTAGAGGAGAACTTGAAAATCCGGCTTTGCTTGGGGCAACGGATGAATTGGAAGAGGAGGAATAATTCGTGCAAGCAGTGAGTGATTCTAAAAAATTAGAACCTGTGAAAGTTGAAGATGTTGTGATGATAGATGACTTTCCGATTGATGGTGAAGTATATCGTGTCGTAAAAAGTGACGAACGTTTTGCGTTCGTCTGGGGGCATTCTTATAAAAATGATGATCGTTTGCCTCAATATAACATATCTGATGGAGAAAATGGGATTCGATGGTGCGATAACTTCCAAGATGCACTTGAAATCATGAAAGATTCTGTTGAAGCCCACGGATACTCCATAAAAAAATTGAATTCTCAATCAAAAATTCAACTGATGCGTAAAGATTTGCAATCAAAATCCGAGCAACAATTCAAGGAGAATTATCGTGATCATGTACTAGACGAAATAGACCAAATGAATAAAGAAGAAGAAATGTATAAGTTGAACTACATGCAAGAAATCCTTTCTATGTTGAACTGGGATGAAAAGGAGGAAGAAGCAAAGGAAACAAATCAGGAGATCAAAGATCCTGAACAAGAAAAAAAAGAGCGTGAAAAACGTGTGCAGGCAATGAAACGGTTTGAAGAAACTCACACGTTTGAAGAAGTCTATCGCTTAAAAAAAGAAGTGTTGCAAGAGTTGAAACAGCTTAATTTGACAGAGCAGCAAATGGAAAAATTATTGAAGATTGAAAAGGCCCTTGACGCTGAAAAGCAAGCATATGATCGAAGTCAAAATCAAGACAAAAATGAGAATGGTAAGGGATTTGTGAATCGAATAAGAGCTGGAATAACCAAAAGAACCAAATCTCATGAAATGGAGCGCTAAATCGTTAGAAAGGGGGAATAAATATTGGTCTATAAGAAGAAAACAAATGAAGAAAAAAAGGCTGAAATTCAGTCTTTAATCGATCAAATGGATCAATCGGTTGAAAAGTATTTTGAATCGCAAGAAGACTTACTCGAATACCTAACATACATGAGTAAGTTTCATAACTATTCTTACAGCAACACCGCATTGATCCAGAGACAATTTCGCGGCGCACAAGCAGTAGGTTCCTATAAATTTTGGAAAGAACAAGGATACTCCGTTAAAAAAGGCGAAAAAGGAATCAAAATTTTGGTTCCTCAAAAAGTGAAAGGGAAATTCCAAGACGAAAATGGACAATGGAAGTATCTTGAAGAAGCCACTGAAAAAGAAAAAGAGCTTATTGAACAAAAGAAGTTGAAAAGTTATCCTGGCCGAACCGTTTTTGGTATCGGCCATGTTTTTGATGTAAGCCAAACAACCTGTCCGGAAAGCGAATTGCCAAAGGTCTTTCCCAATAAGTGGTTGGAAGGGGAAGTCAAAAATTATAAAGCGTTTATGGATGCCTTAAATAAGGTGGCTGACTCAATGGGTGTCAAAATTGTTTCTCCACGGCATGAATTAGGAGCAGCAAAGGGAGTGTTTTATCCACTCGATAACGTCATTTCATTGAATCCAAGGAATAGTGAGCTGCAAAATGTCACAACGTTAATTCATGAGTTAGCTCATGCCAAGCTGCATACTAAAGAAAAATTATACGAAACGTCTACAAGTGAAAAAGAATTCCAGGCAGAAATGGTCTCTTATGTCGTTTCTGCCTATTTTGGTTTGGACAATGCAGAAGGTGCGAAAGAAAGAAAATCATTGTCCTATTTAAGCCACTGGACACAGGGAAAGGAGCTGAAAGACAAGACTAAATTACTTAAAGAAGTTCGAGAAACATCCAAAGAGTTCATCGATAAGATTGAAAAACACTTTACCAAAGAAAAAAACGCCGAGATAAGGAAGGAGAACGAAGTACAGCAAAAAAAAGACGATCCAGTCTATTTAATTAATATGACTCGATCGGCATTATCCATGACGGCCTCGACTGTTTCTTTATCCAAAATTCGAGAAAAAATAAACTATCCCGAATTAGACAATAAGGAATTTATTCAAGCGTT
>Ga0207865_101783_pt1 | contig 14646 bp, 14 predicted proteins | sample HigsolmetaAR204D_FD_184836 | JGI IMG/M metagenome (GOLD analysis project Ga0207865, IMG submission 184836) | Ionic liquid and high solid enriched microbial communities from the Joint BioEnergy Institute, USA - AR20-4-D (SPAdes) (version 2) ...
GCCTGGGTTTCGTCAGGCATCAAAATTTGTACGACGTCGGCAAGCTTGGTCGCTTCCGCAACGGAGTACACCTCGAAGCCGTCCTCTTTCGCTTGCTGGAAGGAGCGGCCTTGGCGCAGCCCGATGATGACCTTCAGGCCGCTGTCGCGCAGGTTTTGCGCTTGTGCATGACCTTGGCTGCCGTAACCGATGATGGCGATCGTTTTTCCTTGAAGTACGCTCAGGTCTGCATCTTTCTCATAATACATTGTTACTGCCATAATATGAATAATCCTCCTTTTGTATGAAACCCTGTGAGCGGGTGCCTGGGAGGACGAATCGCCCTGCAAGTCCGCCGGAAGCGAATCATCCGCTCAAGCCCCCGCACACAGGATCATTGTACTAAAAAATAATGGCGCTATAAAGCTTTACCGACTTAAAACTTTCCCGATAAGGCCTGGCTTATGATTCCCAAGAGCTTACTTGACGGCGCCGCGAATCATCGCCGTCGCGCCGGTGCGCGACAGCTCCTTGATTCCGTACGGCTTCAGCAGCTCGACCATCGCGTCGATCTTCTCGGAATCGCCGACCACTTGAACGATCAGCGAGCAAGGGCCGATATCGACGACAGCCGCGCGGAACGTCTCGACGACGCCGAGAATTTCCGGGCGCGCCGCAGGCTCGGCGTTGACCTTGATCAACGCCAGCTCGCGGGCGACCATCGGGTGCGAGCTCAGATCGACGACTTTGATCACGTCGATCAGCTTATACAGTTGCTTCTGGATCTGTTCGAGCGTCTGGTTGTCCCCTGTCGTAACGATGACCATCCGGGACAAGCCCTTCTCTTCGGATTCCCCGACCGTGATGCTCTCGATATTGAAGCCGCGGCGGCCGAAGAGGCCGGATACCCGCTGCAGCACGCCGGGTTGGTTGTTCACAAGTACAGATATGGTATGTTTGCGAATCATTCCGAATCCCCCAATATCATATCGTCTATCGTATTGCCTTGAGTGACCATCGGATAAACATTTTCTCCCTTGCGAACGACGAATTCGACGAGCACCGGCCCCGGGGTTTCCAGCGCCTCGGTCCAGGCGCGGCGCGCTTCTTCCTTGTTCGTAGCTCTCAGCCCCTTGACGCCGTACGCTTCCGCCAGCTTGACGAAATCCGGGCTGCCGGCCAGGTCGATATGGCTGTACCGGTTATCGTAGATGATCTCCTGCCACTGCCGCACCATGCCGAGCACCTGGTTGTTGATGACCGCAATCTTCACCGGGATGTTGTTGATCGCGCAGATCGCCAGCTCCTGGGAGCACATCTGCATGCCGCCGTCCCCGTTGATCGATACGACGGTGCGGCCCGGAGAGGCCAGCTGCGCGCCGATCGCCGACGGGAAGCCAAAGCCCATCGTGCCGAGGCCACCGGAGGAAATGAACGAGCGCGGATGGTTAAACCGGTAGTACTGCGCCGCCCACATCTGATGCTGCCCGACGTCCGTCGTAACGATCGCCTCGCCCTTGGTCGTCTCATGAATCATCTCGATGACGTATTGCGGCTTCAGCTCCGTCTCGGAATCCTTATACCGCAGCGGATGCTCCTGCTTCATGCGCGTCACGTGCGAGATCCACGCCTCGGATCGGGCCGGCTTCGCCTTCTGCAGCGCCAGCTGGAGCACCGCCTTCACATCGCCGACGACCGGGATCTGCGTGCTTACGATTTTGCCGATTTCAGCCGGATCGATGTCGATATGCACGATCTTCTTCGCATTCGGCGCGAAGCCGTTCACCTTCATCGTGACGCGGTCGTCGAACCTCGCTCCGATGCCGATCAGCAGATCGCAGCTTTGCAGCGCCTTGTTGGCTGTATAAGCCCCGTGCATCCCCGGCATGCCGAGCCACAATTCGTGCGCGCTCGGGAATCCGCCCAAGCCGAGCAGCGTCGTCACAACCGGGATGCGGGTGCGGTTTACGAATTCGATCAGCTCCGCGGAAGCGTCAGACGAGACGACGCCGTGACCGGCGATGATCATCGGCCGCTCCGATTCCTCGATCGCCTCGAGCATCCGCTCCACCTGCAGCTTGTTCGGTTGAACGGTCGGATTGTAGCCGCGAATCTCAACCTTCTCCGGATAATAAAACGGCGCCTTGTCGTTCGAGACGTCCTTCGGAATATCGATCAGGACGGGGCCTTTCCGCCCGGTCGAGGCGATATGGAAGGCCTCCTTGATGATGCGCGGCAGATCGCGCACGTCCCGCACGAGGTAGCTGTGCTTCGTAATCGGCATCGTAATGCCCGTAATGTCCGCTTCCTGGAACGCATCCGTGCCGATCACGCTGGTGGCTACGTTGCCGGTGATGACGACGAGCGGCACCGAATCCATATAAGCCGTCGCGATGCCTGTCACCAGGTTCGTCGCGCCGGGGCCCGACGTGGCGATACATACGCCGACCTTGCCGGTTGCGCGGGCGTAACCGTCCGCCGCATGAATCGCCCCTTGCTCGTGGCGGGTCAGCAGGTGATTGAAGTCCGGGTTGCCGTGCATCGCATCGTAAATATACAAGACCGCTCCACCCGGATAACCAAAGACACAGTCCACGTCCTCAAGCAAAAGACTGCGCAGCAGCATTTCCGATCCTGTGATGACATCCGGCTTGAGCAGCTCGGCACGCAGCTGTTCTTTCGATTTTTGTGTGGTTTGAACGATCATGGTTTGGCCTCCTTCGTTAAAAGCTTGCCGGCAAGAGCGAGCGATATCGGCGCTTGCCGAAAAAAAGAAAACTAAAAAACCCCTTCCATCCCCGACGCATATTGCGCGTCTGACGGGACGAAAGGGGTTGTCGCTTCCGTGGTACCACCCAGAATTTGCTATATGCCTCGCGACATACAGCCTTAGCAGGTAATGCGCACCTTGATGATGCGTCGCTTACCTTGGCACAATAACGAGTGCCGCACCGATTCCCCCTACTAAACAAGCGTCTTTCAGGGAAACAGCTCCGAGGTGAGCTCGTACATAAGGGATTAAGGCGTTGGTTTCAGCTAATCCGCCGCTCTCTGGACATAAGAGCCCTTATAACTTCGTCCTCTTCATAGCCGTTGCATAGGTATGACTTGCTTGTTACACATTATAAGTCGAATCGCTCCGTTAGTCAATAGCTTTCGGGCCGCCGCTCTGCTGCCGGATCATGCCAGGATAAGCAGCAAAAAAAACGCCCGCTGCCCTAAGGAACATCGCTTCCTCGTTCCTCAAGGCAGGGGCGCCTTCATGATCCAATGAGCATCAAGCGTTCACTTTTTGCTTAGCCGCATCGGCCAGCTGGTTGAACGCGCCGATGTCGTTCACAGCCAGATCGGCCAGCATTTTGCGGTTCACTTCGATGCCGGCGAGCTTCAGGCCGTGCATGAATTTGCTGTAGGACAATCCGTTCTGGCGAGCAGCCGCGTTGATCCGTACGATCCACAGCTTGCGGAAGTCGCGTTTTTTCTGACGGCGGTCGCGGTATGCGTACAACAGCGATTTGTAAACCTGCTCCTTCGCCGTTTTAAATAATCTATGCTTCGAACCGAAATATCCTTTAGCAAGCTTCAAAATCTTCTTGCGGCGACGCGTGCGCACGAACCCGCCTTTTACTCTTGCCATGACCATCTACCTCCTGGAATGTTAAGCGTATTGCGCTGTGTATCAAATACGTCCGTTCGTGTTACTTCAGGTTAGCCAGCTGCTGCTTCAGACGGCGAACGTCGCCGGCCGCCATCAGCGGGGAAGTGCTCAGCACGCGCTTCTGACGGTTGGACTTGCCGGACAGCAGGTGGTTCTTGTATGCTTTATGGCGCTTCACTTTGCCGGTACCGGTAATTTTGAAACGGCCTTTCAAGCTGCTGTGAGTTTTCATCTTAGGCATTGATTAGGTCCTCCTTAAAGGTTGTCGTTATTGCTGCTTCGGGGCCAAAATCATGATCATGCTCCGGCCTTCCAGCTTCGGCTTGCGCTCCACGGTGCAGAGCTCGGCGACTTCCGAGGCCATCCGTTCCAGCTGGCGCTGTCCGATGTCGGCATGGGCGATCTCCCGGCCGCGAAAACGCACGGACAGCTTCACTTTGTCGCCGTCCTTCAAAAATTTCACAACGTTACGAAGCTTCGTTTGAAAGTCGTGCTCGTCGATCGTCGCGCTCAAGCGAATTTCCTTGATCTCGACGATCTTCTGGTTCTTACGGGCTTCCTTCTCTTTCTTCTGCATCTCATAGCGGTACTTCCCGTAATCCATGATCCGGCATACCGGCGGCTTGGCCGTCGGAGCCACGTTGACCAAATCCAGGTTCAAATCAGCTGCAATCTGCAGCGCTTCGCGGATCGGCTTGATTCCAAGCTGCTCGCCTCCCGCTCCGATAAGCCGAACTTCTCTCGCACGAATCGCCTCGTTAATTATGTGATCGATACTTATGACCTGCCACCTCCATTGGAATGTGAAACAAAAAAGACGCGGACTCGAAACGCCCACGTCTGATCTTCAAGTGACGGATACTAGCCCGCCGACAGGCAGACTGAATATCAACATAAGACTCACTCTAGTTTCCTAACCAGCCAACCTGGGGTCGGGCAGGTGAGAAGCGGGCGCTTCTTCTTCAGCACTAGAATAGTATATCATCCCAGCCAGCCATAAGTCAACAGCTAGCTGGCCTGCTTGCTCTGCACATCCTCCAGCCGAATGACGCGCGTATGCTGCGTATGGCTCCACGTTTTGTTATTCTGGGTGAAAAACGCGAAGAACGTAATCGGCCACCAGGAGAACATGAAGATCGGGTACAGCAGCAAATATTTGTATGTTTTGCCGGAAGCTTTGTCCAGCAGCATGGCCAGCGGCAGCAGCACGTAAATGATCGTCGACAGCACATTGATCAGAACCGGCGATATCTCGTATAGATTCAAGAAATCGTACTTGGGGAACATTCCTTGAATCCAGATCGCCACGGTAATGATGGCGCCGAAGAAAAAGTTGTATACGTTGGCCGAATAGATCGCGGCGTCGATCTTCGTCCAGCTCCGCTCCTTGATCCCCTGCCACAGCAGCGGGAAAAAGTACCGGCGGCATACGTCAAAATGCCCCTGCATCCAGCGCAGACGCTGTCTGGCGGACGCCTTGAAGGTGAGCGGCTTCTCGTCGTACACCTTCGCATCGAAATTGAGCGTCGGCTTCACGCCGAGCTTGACGCAGCGCATCGAGAACTCGAGGTCCTCGACGAGGCTGGTCGCCCCCCAGCCGATCTGCTTCAGCAGATTCGTCTCGAAGCACATGCCCGTTCCCCCGAGGTAGCAGGCAAGGTTCAAATTCAGGCGGGGCAATTGCCAGAAGCGGTTGCTGAAAAAGTAAGAAATGGCGTAGGAAGCGGTCACCCAGGAATCGTTCGGATTTTTGGTATCCAGGTAAGCCTGGATCACCCGCGAGCCTTCGCACAGGTCGTTGTTCATATGCTTCAAGTAATCGGTGCCGACCAGGTTGTCGGCGTCGAACATGACGACGGCGTCGTATTGGCGCGGCATGCTCCAAAGCTCCTTGAGCATCCACTCGATCGCGTAGCCTTTCCCGCGCAGCTTCGGGTTGTGCCGCTCGCAGGCGTGCACCCCGTGCTCGCGGACGATGTCCGCCGTACGGTCGGAGCAGTTATCGCAAATGACGAAAATATCGTACAACTCTTTCGGATAATCCAGATTTTTCAGGTTCTCGAGCAGCGCGCCGATCACCTGTTCCTCGTTATGAGCCGCCACCAGCACGGCGAATGTTTTCTGCGGAGCGTGATGCTTCGCCTTGACGCGGCGGTGCCAACCGAAGAACGTCAAAAACAGCTGATAAGCGCCGACCAGCGCCAGCAAGATCTGAGCGCCTAGCAGAATGCTGTTCAGCATGGTATTACTACCCCCTTTTTTTATTTACCCCTTTTGTCTGTCTCTGTTTTTGGATGTTCTTCAATGTATATTGGTTCGATGGATGATTCTGGATTTCCGTGGGTCGCCGAATATGATTTTCCTATCTTTGTATCGTTTTGTCAAAATCGGCTGGCCGCTCCCTTTCGTCAGAACGGAAGCAATTCCGCTGAAAAGAAGGTCCTTCCCTTCGGAGTCTCTCCCATCCATCTTTTTAGCTCTTATTTTCATCGTTTTTCAAACTTTTTATAATCGCTGCCAGGCTAAATTTGCACCTATATCCATAACGTGCATGTCCCGATTAAAGTTTCAGGGCGAAAGTACCGATTTGCGGCAAGGAAGCCTGCTGCCCGCTCACCCCTACAGAATACAACAAAGCGGCGCGCCTTGCAAAAGAGTCCCCCGCCCAATCCGGCAGCCGTTTCCCCGCGGCACGCTTCCCCTCCTTTCAGGCAGAATTAAAGCATCTTGTCCGATGCCGCGCCAGGAGAATCCCCTTCTCTCCGAAATGTTTCCCGCATATGTAATAGACGACGGAAGGGCGTCCTATTCCTCCATTGACATTGTTTCTACATATAATATTAAGAAAAAAATAAGAATTGTCTTGCCAACATCATGGGCCTTTGAATCGTAATTAACTATGAGAGGGCAGCAGCCCGCGCGAACGCCCGCCCGGCGGTGAAGAGTTGCTTCCCCAAACTAGCGTCTAACTTAAGCGGACGCACTTTTGCCCGGCGTTGATATTCGCATAACAAATCGCGGTTACAATGGATTTATATGAACGTTAGGCGACTGCTTATCCCATGCCATCTTTGCCAGTAAGGGAGGCGAAAGCGAACTTGAGCCGTATTGTCGCATGGCTTATGCATCACGAGCACCGGCTGTTTCGCTGGATCAACCAGCGGCTGCGCCATCAGGCGCTCGATTGGTTCTTCAGCACGATTACTCATCTGGGCGGCGCGTCGGCCACGATAGCCATAACGCTCGGCCTGGCGGTGCTGGCGCGCGGGGAATGGCGCACGACCGCCATCCAAAGCCTGATCGCGCTGGCGGTCAGCCACCTGCCGGTAGCTGCGATCAAGAAAAAATATCCGCGGCTTCGCCCTTATCTTGTGCTTCCGCACACGATTACCGGCAAAAACCCGCTGAAGGATCATTCGTTTCCTTCAGGACATACGACAGCCGTCTTTTCCGTTACGGTTCCTTTTATGCTGAATATGTCCCCGACCTTTCTCTTTTTGCTGCCGTTGGCATGTCTCGTCGGCATGTCACGTATATATCTGGGACTGCACTATCCGTCCGATTGCCTGGCGGGCTCGCTGATCGGTACGGTCACCGCCTTCGCGGCCGTTGCTTTTTTCGGATAAAATCTGTAATGTTATCACTGTGTAATTCATTTGGTGCAAGGGTATGGTGAAGCGCTCATGAGAAAAAAGAGGGTCTTGCTTTTGTCCGAAGGGTTCGGCGCAGGCCACACACAGGCGGCATACGCCCTCTCCGAGAGCCTGCGCATCCTGTCGTCCGATATTGAAACACACGTGCTGGAGCTCGGCAGCTTCCTTCATCCGACGCTGGCTCCATGGATTTTTACCGCATACCGCAAGACGGTCATGACTCAGCCGAAGCTTTACGGGCTGGTGTACCGGTCTCAATATAAAAAATCGCTGAACCGCTTCGCGCAGCTGGCGCTGCACCGTCTGTTCTACGCCCAGACGGCGGAGGTGATCCGCCGTCTGGAGCCGGACGCGATCGTCTGCACGCATCCTTTTCCGAATGCGGTCGTCTCCAGACTGAAGCGCTCCGGTCTTGGCGTCCCCTTGTGCACGGTCATCACCGACTACGATGCGCATGGAACGTGGGTCAGCCCGGAGGTCAACAAATATTTGGTATCGACGCCGGGCGTCAAGCAGAAGCTGACGGGCCGCGGCGTTCGTCCGGAAGCGATTGAGGTCACCGGCATACCGGTGCATCCGAATTTCTGGAAGCATCATAATCGGGAGGAGCTGCGCAAGCATTACGGCCTGAAGCCGATTCCGACCGTGCTGATTATGGGGGGCGGATGGGGCTTGCTGAAGGAGAGCGAGTTTCTGCCGGATCTGCTGCGCTGGCGCGACCAGATTCAGCTCGTCGTCTGCCTCGGCAGCAACCAGAAGGCGATGGCCGCGCTGTCTGCCGATCCCCGGTTTCAGCATGAGAACGTTCGGCTGCTCGGCTTCACCCGCGAGATCGACCAGTGGATGGAAGTGTCCGACCTGCTGATCACGAAGCCGGGCGGCATGACCTGTACCGAAGGTCTGGCCAAAGGTATTCCGATGCTGTTCTATAAGCCGATACCGGGGCAGGAGGAAGAAAACCTGCAGTACTTCACCCAGCACGGGTTCGGCGAGCCGATCAAATCGGCAGAGACGATCGATCACTGGTTCGGGCTCTTGCTCGAGCAGTACCCGGAGCTGAGCAAACGAAGAAGCGATGCCGCTGCCGGGCGCGGCAACCGGCCTTACCGTCCCTACCATTGCTCCTACAGCATTATCAAGCTGCTGGAACACCACCGGCCGGCGTCCATCGGCCAAAGTCAACACGCCCCTGCGCTTTCCTTGTAGGAAAGCGAGGGGCGTTCTTGTCTCAAGGCCCTGGCCTTTTAAGATTGCAGCGGATTATTCGCCGGCTTGCAGGCTGGCCAGATGCTCGGCAAGCGCCCGCTCGCCGACGACAACCTCCAGCCGATGGATCGGCAGTCCCTGTTCGTAAAATTTTGTTTCGTACTCCGTCATGATCAGATCCGTGCGCGGCCCTTGGGCATGAAGATCGAGAGAGATGTTGCGCATGCGCAAGCCCAGATCGGCAAACGAATTCAAAGAGAACTCGAAGAGCGAGCGGGAATCGGTCTTGAAGTGAATCTCGCCGCGATCGTTCAAGAGGTCGATATATTTGCGGACGAAGCCAGGGTGCGTCAAGCGGCGACGGGCATGCTTCTTCTTGGGCCACGGGTCGCTAAAATTCAGATAGATGCGCTCCAGCTCGGCGCTGGCGAAAATTTGCTCGATATATTCGATATTTTGCCGAACAAGCCGCAAATTCGACAAATCCCCCCCGTGCTCTTCGCGCGATGCGCGGGCCTTCTCGGCAGCTCGCCTCAGCAGCTCGTCGTACATATCGATGCCTATGTAATTGATATTGGGATTCAATGCGCTCAGCTCGCTGATGAACTTGCCTTTGCCCATGCCCAGCTCGACGTGAATCGGCCGATCATTGCCGAACAAGGCGCTCCACTGGCCGCGATGCCGCGCCGGGTCCAAAATAATAAGCTCCGGTTGAGCTTCAATCTCTTCTCTGATGCCTTTCCTGCCTCTCAAACGCATATGCTTTCCTCCAACCGCTCATTCGGTCATTCGTTATTTTCTTGACAAATTATACTCCGAATGACGCGCAATGAAAAGGCCGGTCAGCGCCAGACAAGCGGCGGGTAACCGGCCTATATGCGAAAAGTGTTAAGGGCCGAGGGCTGCAGGTTAGCGAACGTCGTCGCGTCTTTCGTTGCGGTTGCGAAGACCGGCCAGGCCAATCAGACCGAGCAGGCCAAGCCAGCCCCAGTTGTTGTTATTCGTTGCCGTCGTACGGTAATTGTTGGTCCGGTACGTGTTCGTATCGTAGTTGCCGCCATAACCGTATCCTGTGCGGTTAGTGGTGTAGTTATTCATGCGGTCCAGCATATTGTCGGTATATGTCCGCATGTTGCCCGTACCCGATACGTTGCCCGTTGTCGAACCGCCGCTTACGCCTGTGTTGGTCGTATTAACATTATAAGTTCCGGAAGTCGTGCTGGTCGCCGTACCGGTTACCGAAGCATTGCCAGCTCCCGTCGCATTCGGGGCAGCGGGCGTCCCGGCCGCGAACGCTGCATGTCCGCCGAATCCCAAAGAAGCTGTCAAAGCTAACGCCAGAACCGTCTTGTTGAACTTCTTGTTCATTCTTTCGTTTGCTCCCTTCAACGCTTATTTGGTGTTGCACAAATAGCATGTCCCCGAGACTTTATCTTATCCCGCTTCCCGGCAGGGGGCTGCTGTCATATTCTCCTGAATTATGCCAGGAATCAGGGGGCCGGCCCTGATAGCAATCCCCCCGCTTTTCCGCTACAATAGGAAAAGACAAAAGGAGTGATGGGCATGTCAAGCGCAAACGCGGCGGTCTCTCCTCTCTTATGGGGGGACAAGCGTTTTCATACATGGAATTACGAAATGCGCGAGCAGTTCGGAACGAAAGTGTTCAAGGTTATGCTCGACGCCGGGTTTACGTGCCCGAACCGCGACGGCAAGATCGCGATCGGCGGCTGCACCTTCTGCAGCGCCAGAGGCTCCGGCGACTTTGCCGGCAGCCGCCGCGACGACCTTGTCACCCAGTTCCGCAAGGTTCGCGACCTGCAGCACCGCAAATGGCCGGACGCTCAGTACATCGGGTATTTCCAGGCATACACGAATACGTACGCGCCGGTCAGCGAGCTGCGCGAATATTATGAAGTCATTCTGGAGCAGCCCGGCGTCGTCGGCCTTTCCATCGCCACCCGGCCCGACTGCTTGCCGGATGAGGTGATCGATTATTTGGCCGAGCTGAACGAGCGCACTTATCTGTGGCTCGAGATGGGCCTGCAGACGATTCATGAAGACACCTCGCGGCTCATTAACCGCGCCCACGACACCGCCTGCTATGTCGAGGCGGTCGAGAAGCTGCGCAAGCGCGGCATTCGCGTGTGCAGCCATATCATCTTCGGCCTTCCCCAGGAAACGCACGAGATGATGCTGGATACGGCCCGCGCCGTCGCCGCGATGGATGTGCAGGGCATTAAAATTCATCTGCTTCATTTAATGAAGAAGACGCCGATGGTAAAGCAGTACGAAGCCGGCCTCGTCCGCTTTCTGGAGATGGACGAATATGTGAAGCTCGTCGTCGACGCGCTCGAGCTGCTGCCGCCGGAGATGATCGTTCACCGCGTCACCGGCGATGCGCCGCGCGAGCTGCTGATCGGCCCGATGTGGAGCCTGCGCAAGTGGGAAGTGCTCAACGCCATCGACGCCGAGCTGAAAAGACGCGATACGTATCAAGGGAGAAAGTGGTCGGCAAAGGCGCAATAACCGAAGGCACGGCCGGACGACGAAGGCTTCGGGACGTCATCACGACGGCCAACTATCATTTATAGCAGAATAGAAGAAGGTGTATCGTTACCGTGGGTTTCGTTTCGATATTGGGGTTCGCCCATCGCCTGATTGCCGAACGCGTGCAGCCGGGGGAGACGGCGATCGATGCCACCGCCGGCAATGGCGTAGATACGCTGTTCCTGGCCCGGACCGTTGGCGCTGCCGGGGAGGTGCACGCCTTCGATATCCAGCCGCAGGCGCTGGAGCGCACGGCGGCGCGCCTCGCCAGGGAGCAGCCGGACGCGAAGGTCCGGCTCCACTTGCGCAGCCACGCCGAGATGGCTGCGGCCGTCGCGGATGAGCAGCATGGCCGCGTAGCCGCGGTCATGTTCAATCTCGGATACTTGCCGGGAGAGGATCATGCGATCGTAACCCGGCCGAATACGACGGTGCAGGCGCTGGACGCCGCCTGTCGCCTGCTGCGCGCCGGAGGAATCGTGACGATCGTCCTGTATACCGGCCATCCCGGAGGGCAGGAGGAAGCGGATGCGGTCGAACGGTGGGCGGAGGCGCTGCCGCAGCGGGAATATCAGGCGCTGCTGTACCGGTTCGCCAATCAGCGCAATCATCCTCCGTACCTGATCGCAGTAGAAAAAAGATGATTTCCTTTGTTATAATGCTGCTAGAATAATCCATAGACGAAACGAGGGAGTGCTTGTGAAACCATATCCGCTTCAATTCAAGCCCGAATTCAAAGAGCGCGTCTGGGGAGGACGGGCGCTGGAGCAATTCGGTCTTGAGCTGCCGCAAGGCGTTATCGGGGAAGGCTGGATGATCGGCGATCATCCGAACGGCACGACCCAAGTGATGAACGGAGAGCTGGCCGGACAAGGTCTGGACCGCATCCGCGAGCAATTCGGCAAGGAGTGGTTCGGCAGCAAAGGGTTTTCGGAGAAAAACGGACGCTTCCCGCTGCTGATCAAGCTGCTCGATTGTCAGGACGATCTGTCGGTGCAGGTGCACCCGAACGATCATTACGAGAAGCTTCCGCCCGGAGAGCTCGGCAAAACCGAGATGTGGTATATTTTGGACGCCAAGCCGGGAGCCAAAATCATTTACGGCCTGAAGGAAGGCGTCACCCGCGAGGCGCTCTCCAAAGCGATCGAGGAAAACCGCATTATGGACTGCATGAACGAGGTGACCGTAGAAGCCGGCGATTCGTTCTATATCCCGGCCGGGACGGTGCATGCGCTCGGCGCCGGCGTGCTGGTCGCGGAAATTCAGCAAAATTCCGACAGCACGTACCGCCTCTACGATTACGGCCGGCTCGGTCTGGACGGCAAGCCGCGCGAGCTGCATATCGAGGACTCGTTGAACGTGATCGCTTACGAAGGCTCCGGCGCCCAATATATGAAGACGGAGCTGAGCCGCAGCAACGACTGGCTGACGCTCGTCCGTTCTCCGTATTTCATCACGGAAAAAGGGCGGGTCGAAGGCGAATGGGCGCTCGAGACGACGCCGGACAGCTTCGTGATTCTCATCGTATGCGACGGGGCAGGTGCGCTTTCCTGGAATGGCGGCGAGAAGCCGGTCAAGCCCGGCGAATGCTATCTGATGCCCGCCAGCCTGGGACGTTACTCGCTTAGCGGCAGCATGACGGTGCTGCGCAGCTATTTGCCGTAAGGCGTATCATCCGCGGATAAATAAAAGCACCGCTGCCCGAAGGAACCGCACCGGGTTCCAAATCGGGGCAAGCGGTGTTTTGGCATGCCTTGGCGGGGCGGAAGAGAAGAACCGCGGGCGGCCGGGTGCCCGGCTCCTTCAAGCGGTTGCCGCCTCCGGCGCCAGCGAGTACACGTGCGGCTTGCCAGGCGCGTCAGGCGCATAGTAAACGATGAGCAGCCTGCTCGCCGACGGGTCAATCACGCCTTCAGCCAAATAGCGGTCGAGATCGAACGGAACCGACTCAAGCATGACATGCTTGTGCAGCTCCTTCTCCGTCAGCCCGAGGGAGGCGAAAGCGCCGGATACCGCCTCCGGCCGTTCCGCCAGCAGGCGCATCCACGCGGACTGCTCGCTTTTGCCCAGGGTGACTTCCCACCATACTTTGCGGGGACGGTACTTGTGATTGAGGAAATAGTCGAGCTTCATCAGCCCCTCCGCCACCGGCATGCCGCTCGTGCCGCGGGCCGTCAGGAAATCGCGAAGCCGGGTGAACAAATCCTCCAGCTGATGGCCGATTTTGCCCCAGCCCCGCTCCTCCCAATAATCGCCGAACTCCTGGAAAAAGTCGAATGCCGAAGCAAATTCATGCCGAATCAGGTACGACACCGTATGATCGCTTCGGTGGGCGTTCCAATACTTCTCCAGCACATCCTCCACCCGCTTGATGCGAGCCAAATCGGAGAAAGGCAGGACGTTGTTGCCCAATATTTCGTACGGCGCCTGGTCCATATAAATGTAGCCGTACTTGTCGGCATCGTGGCGCATGCCGGTGCCGCGCAGCATTTTCAGAAAGCCGAGCTGCAGCTCCTCCGGCTCCAGAGCGAACACGTCGTTGAACGTGTTGCGGAAGGAATGGTAATCCTCCTCGGGAAGCCCGGCGATCAGGTCGAGATGTTGCGCGATTTTGCCGCTTTCCTTCACCTTCGTGACCGTCCGCGTCAGCTTGGCGAAGTTTTGCCGCCGTTTCACCAAGCTGTTCGTCAGATCATTGGTCGACTGCACCCCGATTTCAAAGCGGAAAATGCCCGGCGGCGCATGCTCGGCCAAATAGTCGAGCACCTCAGGACGCATTATATCGGCGGTAATCTCGAACTGGAAGACGCAGCCGCTGTGGTTTTCGATCAGAAACCGAAAAATCTCCATCGCATAATCGCGCTTGATGTTGAACGTCCGATCGACGAACTTGATCAGCCTGGCGCCGGAGCGAATCAAGTACAGCAGATCGCTCTTCGTCCGCTCGATGTCGAAATAACGCACGCCTACTTCAATAGAAGAAAGACAAAATTGACAGCTGAACGGACAGCCCCGGCTCGTCTCGAAATAGACGACGCGGCTCGGCAGCTGCGGCACATCCTCGGCGAAGCGGTGCGGCGACGGAATGTCGTCCAGCTTCAGCTTCGGCCGCGGCGGGTTGATCACGATGCGGCCATCCTTGCGGTACGCCGCGCCGAACACGCTGTAGAAGGCCCGACCCTCCCGCAGCTCGTCGAGCAGATGCTTCAGCGTCTCTTCTCCTTCGCCCATGACGATAAAATCGACCTCAGGCAAGCGGTTCATCCAGTACTCTGTATCGTAGGACACCTCGGGGCCCCCGAGCACGATGACGGTGTCCGGCAATATTTTCTTGAGCATGCCGATGACGACGATCGTCTCCTCGATGTTCCAGATGTAGCAGGAGAAGCCGATCACGTCCGGCTTGTGCCGGTACAGGTCGGAGACGATGTTCATGGCCGGGTCCTTGATCGTATACTCCGCGATCCGGATGTTCGGGTAATCGCTCTGGCAGTACGCTTTCAAATACCGCAGCGCCAGCGAGGTGTGTATATATTTGGCGTTTAGCGTCGATAAGACAATATTCATGGCTCGTCTTCATTCCTCTTCGCAGGCGGTACAGCT
>Ga0207865_101784_pt1 | contig 14646 bp, 12 predicted proteins | sample HigsolmetaAR204D_FD_184836 | JGI IMG/M metagenome (GOLD analysis project Ga0207865, IMG submission 184836) | Ionic liquid and high solid enriched microbial communities from the Joint BioEnergy Institute, USA - AR20-4-D (SPAdes) (version 2) ...
ATGGGTGCCTACTGTCTGAAAGAATCTTCCTCGGATTCCCGATTCAATCTGTTTTCGGCGCTTGTGTCCATGCAGCTGATCCTGGCCGGAAAGGATAGCAATGTCCAATCGATCGGTTTTATTGCTCCTTACAAAGCCCAGGCAAGACTTATGACCGCATTAATTCAAGATTTGATGCCGGAAAACTTAAAGGCGGAAGGGGAAAAAAGGGTAGTTGCTTCAACGGTACATAAGTTTCAAGGTTCAGAGAGGGACATGATCATATTTGACAATGTGGATAGTTACCCGCAGCTCAGACCGGGAATTTTGCTGACCGATGAAACAAGTGCAAGACTAATCAATGTCGCCGTTACCCGGGCGAAGGGGAAATTTATTCATGTTGCCGATCGGAAGTATTTCCAATCAAGGGTAGGGAAAACAGTCCGGGCGCTGATCGATCATTTGTATCGGGAAAATCATTTTTATACCCGCTGGGAAATGCCTGATATTCTAAAACACTCCTATCATCCAAATCTGAAATGGTTTGGTGAGGGGGAAAACGGAACTTTATATCATGATTTAAAAAAGGCGGAGCAAATCGTCCTTTCCGCCCCCTTTCCGGATAAAATCGATAGGTCCTTCTGGCAGGCTATGCTGAAGGTAAAACCAAATGCTCAAATTACCGTTATATCCCCAACGAAGGATGGGATCCCCATCAGAACCTATAGGCACATCCGCAATAATTTGGTTATGCCCTTTATCATGATGGATGGAGAAATTTTATGGGTCGGTACTCCCATAATGAGAAATACAAGTTTTGATTCTTCGCCGGAGCCGCCTTTTATGAGTTGTCGCCTAAAGTCAAAGAAAGTGGCGAAACTGTTTTGCAGCTACCTGAATATTTATGCGTCCGGGGTACCGGAGGAGGAAAAGATGGAGAGAGGAGTAGCTTACCGTCCTTCCTATCCGTTAAAAAAATTCATTGCGACCTGGGATCAATGCCCAGTCTGCAGAAGCATGAGAAGAATAGAGTCCTCCGCAAAGGGAAAGACCATTTTGGTTTGCAACTATTGCGGGAATGTCGGGGGCTTAACCGGAAAACTGCTACAGCAATATATCGATCATGTTGATTTACGTTGCAAGAAATGCAAAAAGGTTCTAGAGGTCAACGGCAACGGAAAAAATCTGGTCATTCTGTGCAAAAAATGCGGCGATAAGGTGGATGTTAATTCTCTTTGGTAAAGAATTATCAATATTGATCCAGAGCGCCTATCTGATGCTGTTTTCATTAGATCTAGTAAGTTGGAATAGATGATAGACAGTGTCCTTTAGCTCCCCTTCAGCAATCAGGAAAAACGTTGTATGAAGGGGAGTGTTTTTAGATTTGGGATTAACCTTCTTCTTGATTTAAAAAGTCCACCCTACAATTTGAAGGTTGGAAATGATAAACTTGAATATAACATAAATTTGACCATCGATGGACTATTTTACATTCAAGAAGCGAGGAAATGATGTTGAAAAAGTTTAAGAAAGTTTATTTAGAAATTACGAGCGTTTGTAATTTGGCCTGTACCTTTTGTCCTCCGACTTTAAGGCCGAATCAGTTCATTTCACTGGAGGATTTTGCGAAACGGCTGGATAGAATTAAGCCCCATACCGATTATGTCTATTTGCATGTGAAAGGTGAGCCTTTATTGCATCCCAAAATAGACCAATTGCTGGATATTTGTCATGAAAAAGGCTTTAAAGTGCATATCACTACAAACGGGACGCTCATCGGGAAAAAAGGGGAAAAGATAATCGAAAAACCTGCCCTTAGGCAAATCAATTTCTCCCTCCATAGCTATGACGGAAATCCTGCCCTGAAAGACAGGAGGGATAAGGAGGAATATGTCAAATCCATCCTTGCCTTTGTGAAAGAAGCGATGGTACGTTCAAACATGTATATCTCATTGAGATTATGGAACCTTACAAAGGATAATAAGACCAATCTGGAAAGACAGCGCAATCGGGAAGTGCTCGGAATGATCGAAGAAGCATTTCATCTCGATTATAAAATCGAAGAAATCGTTCAGCCCGGGAGCGGGATTAAGATTGCCGAACGTGTATACATCAACCAGGATTATGAATTTAAATGGCCCTCCCTGGATGCGGAAGAGGACGATGGTAGAGGATTTTGTTATGGTCTGAGAGACCAGGCAGGTATTTTGGTGGATGGGACGGTCATTCCCTGCTGTCTCGACGGGGAAGGAATCATAAACCTTGGGAATATCAATCACCATACTTTTTCCGAAATCATCGGAATGGAACGGGCAAAAAATCTTGTTGAAGGATTTTCCCGAAGGGTGGCGGTGGAAGAACTGTGCAGAAAATGCGGGTTTCGCCAAAGATTTGGGGTGTAGGAAAAAAGGCAATAGTTATAGGGGCTTGGCGAAAAGCAAATTCATAGAAAGTACACAGAAAAAGGGTGGAAGGGGTTTTGTTAGGGGGTATAATTAGTGGGGTGTAAGCGGTTGCTTATTCTTCAACATCCTACGGGAGAGCGGATATCCCTAAGAATCAATGCCTTTTGATCTTAAAGGTTTTCCCGGAAAATTTGAAGGCTATCCATTCATTTCAGTACAATACAGCAGGAGATGGAAACATGAAGAAAAACAAAATCGTCATTAATACCTTGGTATTTCTAAAGGAAATTCAGGAAGGGACCTCCCAAAGCGAGCTTTTGGAAAAAGTCCATAACATGGGGCTAGAAAATATTGAAATCCGAAGGGAAATGCTTAAAAAGATTGACAAAGAAACGGAACAAATCCGGGACCAGGCTAAAAAGCTGAACATGAGAGTGTTTTATTCGGTGCCAGAAACGTTATTTGCCAATAATCAAGTTAGGTTGGAAGAATTGGAAGGAATCTGCAAAGAAGCCTATCGTATGAATGCACAGCAAGTTAAATTGGCCATTGGAGATATAAAAACCCTTGAACAGGATGAGCTCAAAAAAATTCAATATCTGGAAGAAACCTACAAAGTAAAAATAACCGTTGAAAATGATCAGACAGAGGAGAATGGAAAAGCGGAAAAAATTAACTGGTTCCTGTCGGAGGTAAGAAAGGCTGGCAAGGATTTGTACTTTACCTTTGACATCGGGAACTGGATTTTCCAAAAGGAGGATCCGCTGGAAAACGCAAAGTTGCTCGGTCCTTTTGTAGGCTATATTCACTTGAAAAATCTGGATGATGAAAACAACACCGTTTCCCTGGATAAAGGAAAAATCGATTGGCGAACCATTTTAAAACAACTGCCAAAGGAAGCTTATATTGGACTTGAATATCCTTGTTTCGATACAAATATCCTCATGAAGGACATTGAAGAAATTTTGAGCAGTTCCATGGAATAGGAAGATGTGCTTCCGTCGCCATCTCTGAACCTCATAAAAAATGGATTTCTGATTGATGAAGCTATTATTATTTCAAGCGGCATGAGCCTTTTTTAGGTTTATGCCGCTTTTTATATGGAAGATTGTCCATCAATGGATAAAAAATATTGATTGTAATGCCATAAGTGGGGTGTTATTTGAATTTTTATGTTCTATATTTATTTATCTTTTTTCGGAGAAACTTTTCTGAAGAGTATCAATTTCAGCATTACTGTTTCTCCCTTTGGCGGTGGTTATATCCGAGAAAGTATAAAGGGCGTAAATACGAAGCAAGTCAAAAAAACGTGATTGTTTAGGTAATTGGGTGGATGGTCCTTCCAGGAGGGATTTTTTGGGACAGGAGTCTGTAACAGGAAAGCTTCCTTCCATTGAAAGAATAAACGCCACTACCTTTGGAAAACAAAAAATAGTATAATACGAACATGTAAAAGCCTACGTTACGGAAAATGCTATTGGATCATCTTCAACTCTTATTATATTAAATAAGGAGGGGCATATGAAAATCATTGTTTTTGGCGCTACCGGTGGTGTGGGCCAACATGTTGTGAAGCAGGCATTGGAACAGGGATTTGAAGTTACTGCTTTTGTAAGGACACCCTCAAAGATTTCCCAAACCCATCGGAATTTATATATTGTTCAGGGTGATGCCTTTAATAAGGAAGAAGTCGCAAAAGCGATTGCCGGACATGATGTTGTCATATCATGCCTGGGGTCGAGTCAAGGAATGAAAAAGTCGACAGAGCTGGAAGAAATGACGAAAAACATTGTTGACGGTATGAAGGAACATCAGGTCACACGCATTATCTATACCGCTTCTGCGGGGATTGACAATGAAATTCCGGGAATCAGCGGAAAAATGGTGATGATGCTATTGAAAAATTCCTTGAGGGATCATCGCAACGCGGTTCATTATATTAAACAAAGCGGGTTAAATTATACGATTGTAAGACCACTGGGGCTCACCAATCAACCTTTCACAGGAAAATATCGGGAAGCAAGGGAAGGAGTCCCGGAAAAAGCAAAATCGATTCCCCGGGCTGATGTGGCCCATTTTATCATAAAAGCTCTAAAGGATGAGAAGTACGAAAACAGTTCCATTGCAATTTCGACATAGCTTTCAAATTATAACAATAAGAAAAAACTTGCATGATAGGAAAGATAAAAATTACCAAATAGGTGATTTTTTTCTTGCAGATGATTGGGACGAATGAATTCATTACAGTCATTAGCAATGAATTTGTAGGTTTTATCCAGATTTAAAGACGGAGATTCAACATGGGATGAAAGATTCTTGAGATTACGCAAAAAAGAGGGTGGCCAATTCCACCCTCTTCAATGTTAGGATATGATTTAAACAAGGACTGGTTGTGATTTTCCCTTTGTGAAAGATTCATCCGGTTTAAGGACACCATCTTCCATCCGGAATACTCGATCACAATAACTGAGCATCCGTTCATCATGGGTAACCATGATGGCAGCCTTGTTTCTTGTCTTTGTTTCTTTGGCGATCAATTGAACCACTTCATGAGCCCGACGGGAATCGAGGCTTGCTGTCGGTTCGTCGGCCAGAATTATCGAAGGGTCGTTCATAAAGGCCCGGGCAATTGCTGTCCGTTGCCGTTCTCCTCCGGACAGATGTTCCGGATATTTTTTCATTTTCTTTTCCAAGCCAAGGCTTTGCAATAATTCCTTTGCGTACTCCTTGTCCGCTTTCGTCACCTTACCTGCCATCTTTTTCACAACAAGCAATTGTTCGAGTACATTCAAATAAGGGACAAGATTGCTTGTTTGTAAAATAAATCCGATTTCCTTCAATCTTAATTTGGAGAGTTCCTTCGGTTTAACATCTTTAAGATTAATGCCGTTCAGGATTACGTCCCCTTCTGTAGCATGTAGCAAGGCACCGGCAATCGATAGGAAAGTACTCTTTCCCGAACCGGAAGGACCGATAACGGCTATGAATTCCCCTTTATCCACACTTAAAGATACATTTTTTAAGGCGTGAACTTCATTTTCCCCTTGTTGATATATTTTCGATACGTTTTTAAATTCCAATATTGTCATTATTCCACCCTCCCAATCGCCAGCAGTGGATCGATTTTTGTAATTCTTCGGACAGAGATTAAAGACCCTAGTGTTGAAATAACCAGTAGAAGCAGTGAATAGATTACAACCAATCTTACATCGAGCATAAAGGGCATTCCTTCAGGAAGAATGAGAGCTGTCCCATAGGTTAAAAGGATACCTATGATAATGCTGGTTAAAGATAACACAAACACTTGGGATACAATTGATCTTCCAAGGAACCGGTTGCTTGCCCCTATCGCTTTCAAGATCCCGAATTGGTTCGACTTTTGCAAGGTTAGGACATAGAAGAATACTCCCAACACAAAAGCTGAAATAGCAAGTAGAAATGCCAGCATCAACGTAATCGTACCACTTTCTTCCTTATATCCCGGTAATCCTTGGATAGCAGCTGCTTTTGTTACAATATCGGTGTTATCGAAGGATTTGCTTAAATTTTCAGCATTGATGTTTTCTCCTTGCAACATAATGGCGTTGACCGGATCTTCAATTCCTTTATTGGAACCCGGGGCTGCATATTGTACTGCTCTCCATTTATCCAATGTTGTAAAAATGGAAGGGATGTGATTATAGGTTTCATTGGTAACAAACCCTACAATTTTCAGTTCTTCCAAGGAACCTTCGATTTTTAAGGTGTCACCAATTTTGTATCCTTGATCCTTTAAAGAATCATTCGCAATGACCTCCAACGGATTATTTGCATCTAATTGTCTTCCTTCAATGACTTTCGGCTCAAGGAAACTTCCTGGGGTAATTCCGATAATGGCAGCATCTACTTTTACCTCATCTACGTCTGTATCATTTATCACGGTAGTCATGGTTGCACCCATTCCTGCCGCATCTTTAACATCGGCTTGTTCTTTTAATTGGTCGATCATTGATTCGCTCAAAATGGATCGGCTCATTGAGTTCCTCGATCCTTCTTCAAACACTACATAATCGGCATCCATATTTTTAAAGGTTGCGGCACTCAGATTGGATAATCCATTACCTAACCCTGCAAGGATGAATACAAGCCAGGCAATCAAAACCGTTATGAATCCAATCAATAAAAAGCGTAATTTGCTATGCTTCAACTCTTTGATGGCTAGAAACAATGTTTTTCAACTCCCTATTATTAAATAGTCACTTTTGACTATATACAGTATATTAGTTTACGGGTGATTAGTCAAGCGTGACTAATCGTAAGTTTATTATTTTCTTTTCTGCAAAAAATAACGCACTAAAGTTCCTTTGATTTGTAAGGATCATCGTTAATAGCAAATGTATTAAAATGGTGAATCAAAGACGTAAGTCATCCATTTATATGAAGGTGCCGAAAATAGGAAGAATCGTTCACCAAAAGTGATTTGCAAGGTGTTTGTATTTTGCAAGTGAAAAATACACAATATTGCAATCAAAAGTGCAGAACCTTGCCAGCTTTATTTCATCTTGAAAGTGCATGGGTAACTCTATAACTATCCCCAGTAAAACTTAGAATATGGGCGTGATGAATGACTCGATCAACCAATGCAGCTGTTAACCTTGAGTCCATAAAAATACGATTCCATTGGCTAAACTCCAAATTGGAAGTGAGTATTATACTCTTCTGTTCATACCAATCAGAGATTAATTGAAATAACAGTTCTGAACCTTCTTTAGTAAAAGGAATGTAGCCCATTTCATCTAAAATTACCAAATCTACTTTTTTAAACTTTTTCCTAAACTGTTGTATCTTCCCTTCTTTCCATGCTCTTTCTAACGTTTCTACTAAATCTGATACTCGATAAAACCTGACTTCAAAGCCTTCTAGACAGGCCTTGTGGCCCAGTCCAGTGGCTAAATGGGTTTTTCCTGTACCTGGTGCACCAACTAATACAACATTTTCTCGGTTTCTAATAAAATCTAAACTGCATAATGATGAGATATTTAAATGCGGTGGAAAATGAATTTGTTCTGTCCATTGAAATGTATCCAAAGTTTTCACACTGATAAACTTGGCTTTTTTGATCAATCTTTTTCCCTTAGCTTCGTCTCGCAACTGAATCTCTTTCTTTAATAAATCCATTAAGTACTGAGTTTCATCTTCAAATGGAATCGATTCATAAATGTCTGCGACATAGGCAAGGCGTAAGGTTTTACAGAGTTGTTTCAGTTCAGAGTTCATTGCGTTTCACTTCTTTCGGTAGCGATTTGAAGCTGATCATACTTTGCCCAATCGACATCAAAAGGATGGTATTTTGGTTCCTTTAATTGATCAGACTGTTGGTCAATAAAATCGTAAAACTTCTCATCGATTTCGTTCATATCATGATTGGCTAATAATCCAATTAACCATTTTATCCGTTCTTTACGAATTGATAAATCATCGATTTTCAGGTATTCAAAAACCCTTTTGGGCAAATACGGAGAATAACGAGAGTAATTGACAACCCTTGGTTTATGTAACCAGGATTTTAGGATTGAGGACCAAGGGATATCCCGTTTTTTATTCATGTAAGGTCGATAATCCGAATATAGGGGGCTGTCCGAAAAGTGATATGCTCCCAATTAAGTAGACAGATGAAATAAAAAAATCATCTTGCTTAATTGGGGGCTTTTTTTATGACGTTCTATAAACTTTCGAGAGAAGACATTTTAGGTATTCTCAATTTATATCTTGAAGGGAACCATTCCTTTGAACAGCTTTCTGTACAGGTAGGAATACATAAAAGTACCTTAAAAGAATGGTACTTAAAGTTTAAAGTGTTTGGTAAAGAGGTATTTGATAACCATTTTCCCCAACGTCAATATTCAACAGAACAGAAAATATCTGCGGTGGAGGATTATCTTACAGGTGAGTATTCCTTGTATGAATTGATGATGAAACACCAAATTTCAGGCAGAACCATTTTAATGAAATGGGTAAAAAAGTATACTAGTCATAGTGAATTAAAAGACTCGGGTAAAGGATTGAGCCAGGCTATGACAAAAGGACGCAAAACGACAATTGAAGAACGCATTCAAATTGCACAGGATTGTATTGTAGGGGGGAAAAACTATCAAGAAATCGCCCAACAGTATCAAGTATCGTACCAACAAGTGTATCAATGGGTGAAGAAATATGAAGCAGCTGGTAAACAAGGTTTAGTAGATGGACGAGGTCGCACAAAATCAGAAGAAGAATTAACTGAAACGGAAAAATTACAATTGAAAATCAAAAAAATGGAACGTGAAAACGAACGTTTACGAGCTGAAAATTTATTGTTAAAAAAGTTGGAGGAACTGGAAAGGAGGGAAAAATAGCGGAATATTCAACCGTTCAGCGTTACGAAGCGATTGAAGCGGTACATAAAGAAACAAGATTACCGATTATTTTACTATGTAAGATTGGGTTTGTTAACCGTGCCGCTTTTTACAAATGGCGAAATCGTAAATTATCTGCACGTGAAGAGTTGAATGAAGAATTAATAACGTCAATTCGACTTATAAACAACCAAATGAATGGTATTTATGGCTACCGTCGTATAACCATGACCATCAATCGTCAACGTGTCGCCGAAAACAAATCAAAAGTGAATGAGAAGCGTATTTACCGATTAATGCGTTTAGATGGGATACAAGCTGTCATTCGCAAAAAGCGTAAAAGATACAAAAAGTCCCCAGCTGATCACGTGGCCGAAAACCGTTTAAACCGTGAATTTATAGCTGAAAAACCCAATGAAAAGTGGTGTACAGATGTAACAGAATTTAAGTATGGCAATGGGAATAAGGCGTATCTAAGTGCGATTATTGATTTGTATGATGGTTCGATTGTCGATTTTACGATTGGCAAATCCAACAATAATCCCCTTGTATTTCAAAATGTAGCTTCAGCGATTCAAAAGTTAAAAAAAGACGAAGCACCATTGATTCATAGCGATCGGGGATATCAATATACATCCAGCCAATTCAAAGAACTTTTAAAAGAAGGTATGTGTCACAGTATGTCCCGTGTAGGCCGCTGTATCGATAATAGTCCAATAGAAAGCTTTTGGGGCAAGTTGAAATGTGAGATGTATTATTTGAGGTCTTTTGAGACGTATGAAGAGCTTGTGCAAGCAATTGAAGCTTATATCCATTTCTATAACAACGAACGCTACCAAAAACGATTAAACGGCTTAAGCCCATTAGAATTCAGAGCTCAAGCCGCTTAATCAGTTTTTATTATTTACGGTGTCTACTTGACAGGGTGCAGTTCAAAGTCGGTTTAAACTGACCTTCGGTCCGGCCCCTTTGCCATTTTTGGGTACAAAAAAATCGTCCTTTTTTGTAAAATGAAGTTACCACACAACATTTACAGAAAGGACGATTTTTTATGAATAATCCAATGACTATTCAAATTAATTATAACACGCAAATGGAAATGACTCTAGAGGGAATTCAAGAGAGCGAAGGAATAAGAGAAAAGCACCAGAAAAAGCTCGTTTTCCAACCGTATAATAACAAACAAGCAATGATGATTATAGATTTGGAAATGTACATTCCAGAAAATCATGTGGCACGTCTGGTGGATGAAATGGTGGAATCGATACCGGATGAAGTCCTGTATTCGCATTATGCAGGTGGAGGACGAGCTCCTTTTCATCCGAAAATGTTGCTTAAAGTAATTTTGTATGCGTATACCCAAAAAATCTATTCTAGTAGAAAGATAGAACAAATGATTCAGGAAAACCTTCCAGCCATGTGGTTAGCTGGAATGCAGACACCTGACCATCGAACCATAAATGATTTTCGAGGGGTTCGCATGCCAACCATGATGGAATCGATATTTGAACAGTTCGTCCTTCAACTGGTCGAACAAGGATGCATCGATCTCGAACATATTTTTGTGGATGGGACAAAAATTGAAGCGAATGCGAACAAATACACCTTTGTATGGAAGAAATCCATCGAAAAGTATGATGAAAGATTACGAATGAAAGTCAAAGCTCTTCTTCAGGAAATCCATCAGGTGACGGAGAAGGAACTGAAAGAGGAAAACCTGGAAGAAGAATTAAAAAAGGCAACAGAACAGCTCGGAGAAGAACTTCAAGAATTAGAAAAACAATGCGAATTAGAGTTAGAACATGAAAAACGCAAGGAACTTCGTTCCAAAAAATCAGAACGAGCTAAACAAAAGAAAACGATTGAATGCGATTATCTTCCACGGTTAAGAAAATATGAGGTACAAAAGGAGATTCTGGGTGAACGGAATAGCTATTCAAAAACCGATCACGATGCCACCTTTATGCGGATGAAAGATGACCATATGAAAAACGGCCAATTAAAAGCTGGATACAATGTACAAATCGCGACGCAAAATCAATTTATTGTAGGATACGGTTTATACCAAAGGCCTGGAGATACCCGTTGTTTTCAGCCATTTATGGAAAAGTTATTGACCTCTTTACCTACCGTGCCTAAACAAGTCGTTGCCGATGCGGGATATGCCAGTGAAGAAAATTACTTATTTGCGATTGGGGAAGAGAAGGAACCACGATTTGAATTATTGGCTCCACATCCTACATATCTGAAGGAACAAAGCAGGAAATATAAGAAGGATATTTCGAAGGTACAAAATTGGACGTATCTGGAGGAGGAAGATATTTTTATCTGTCCCAACAACCGTAAGGTTGAATTTAAACGGTACAGCAAACGAAAAAACAGCATGGGGTACGAACAGGATTTCAAAATTTATGAGTGTGAAGACTGTTCCGATTGCCCATTGAAATCTTTATGTACGAAAGCCAAAGGCAATCGGCAAGTTCATTGGAACCCTATTTACGAGGAAATGAAAGCCAAGGTAAAAGCAGCCCTTGATGACGAACAGAAGGCATCCCTTTATGCCAAACGGAAAGTGGATGTCGAAAGTGTGTTCGGAAACATTAAGGGCAATTTGTCGTTCACCCGTTTTCTGTTGCGAGGACTTGAAAAAGTCCAAACAGAATTCGGGATTGTCGCCATGGCACACAACCTCCTGAAATTAGCTAGGATCCGCCTAGCTAATTTCAGGATAATGGAAAAAGAGCGATTCGAGAAACATCAAAATGTTTCCTTGAACCGCTCTTTTTTTAGACTTTTTGGACAGGTCCTTCTTTCAAAGAAATCACTTTAAACCGATCCCAATATTTAATCACTGTCAGCTGTCCATAATTGTATCCCCTCGGTACATGGACTTTCGTCTGATCGATGATGATTTCACCATATTTGTTAACCTTGACAGTCTCCTCCTTGAACGCCGGGTAGTCGTTTCCAGGTAAAGCTAAAAGGTAATCATACTCTTCTTCTAATAGCTCTTTTATTGTTTTCTTCTTTTGATAATGAATTCGATTCCTGTCTTTTATTAGTTTTTCTTCTAATATCCTGTTGAGGTGTTCAAGACTATTGATTACTGGAGCTGGTGTGACAAAATTATATCGAATATAGCCCACTTTATTCTCTACATTTCCTTTTTCATTTCCTCTTCGAGGATTGCATGCTTGTGGTACAAAACCATAGTAATTAGCGAACCGCCAGAATTCATCGGTGAACACGGCTTCTTCATTTCGGCCCCTTGGTTTAACGACTGCCGCTTTCAAATTATCGATTCGAATTTTTCTAGGTACACCGCCTAACTGGTTGAAAATCATTTTTAAACCATGCAGAAAACATTCCTGGTTCTCTCCTGGTAAGGCAACACAAAATGCGGCATTACTATACGGCAAAGTCATGACTAAACAATGGACATCGATATACTTTCCATCTTTTACAGCACTAGTTAAACCGAAATCTACTTGTGCTTCTGCGGGCGGATGAATCAACCGTTCATAATTTTGATCTCTATCTTCTTCAGGGGTATCTTTGCCTTTTTTCCATTCAGCGATGAAGTAACAAACGGTCCGATAGGACCCCCGAAACCCCATTTCCTTTAAATCTTCAAATATTTTTTTGTTTGTTCTTCTCTCTTTTTTCTTTAATTTATAATCCTCGGTAAGCCAATCAGAAACTATTTCTCCCCATTTTTCCTCGTACATCATTCCATTTTTCTTAATAGTTTTCTCTCGAGGCACTTGATCGTGATCAGCATATTTTTTGGCGGTTCGCCAATTAATTCCTAAGGCTTTACTAATAGAATTTATAGAATAGGATTTCTCATTACGTAAAAATTTGATACAATTAATTTCGGACATTGTCAGCATTCCTTTCTTACCTCCCACTGTATGTTCTCGTCAAACATTACAGTAGGTAATTTTTGGAAAGCTGGCAAGGTCCTTTTTTATTTTAAAAACGAGTGCAAAGTTATGTATTTTTCTTTGCATTACTCTGTACTTTTATTTTGCAATAAACAGTGTTTTCATAAACGGATTATAACCTGTTTGGATTATTTATATTATGTGTTGAAGTCAGTAAAAAAATCCTTCATATTGCGGATGTAAATTCCATCCCAAAACATAGAGAATTAAGAGGAGATATAACTAATGATGAAGAAAGGGGAATTATGAGCGGCCTATTTTAAAGGGGATTTAAATGACCTTAATAGTCAGAATCATCCATTTTAATTCCTGGGTCGAGAAAGGAAAATTCGTTTTTGCTTATAGTAAAAAAAGGAACCCTATAAGGTTCCTTTCAAATTCCAAAAGTAAAGAAAATACATTTATAACTGTTGATAAAGGTGATTTATTGTATTCTCAAGAAAGGTTGTTTCCGTTTCCAGCATCGCAATTTTATGCTCTATAACAAGATTCACACCGCTATGGTCTCCATGTGGAGGGGTATGTTTCAGGGTCTCGATTTGTTCTTTTGTTTTAGCCAAACGTTCTTTCAACGCTGGAATTGCTTTCTCCAATGGGAGATAATTTACAAACATCAATCCGATGTCTCCATGGTAATTGACCGTATCAGGGGAAGACAAATTATCTAGTAATAATTTATAAAAGTATTCCCTTCCTTTTTCATTTATAGAATACACCTTTCGAGTTGGCCGATTTCCTTCCTGTTCAAAATGAATATCAATATATCCATTTTGATGCAATTTATCTAAAGTTGCATAAGCGGTAGGTTTTTTCATATCCGTGATCGTACATAAATTCTTTTCAATAAATTCATTTATTTGGTATCCGTGTTGACTTTGGCTCATTAACAACCCGAGCAAAATCAATGAACGATTTTTCAATAAAATCACCTTCATTTTAAATTAATAAATCTTTATTTCATGCCCTCTTGATCTGGCAACCAAAATAGAATCGGCTTACTCTTTTGATTATGGTGAAAATAATGAAAGGATCATTATGCTAAAATCAAATACGTCAAGTATGATTTATATTATATTTTTACGGATTTTTGACTATTTGACAAGATAGAACTGAAATTATTAACAATTCATCATTAGAAAAATCGCAAAGGTAGTTCGATTAGTGCTTGATTTTTAGGGGTTAAAAGGGATGAATGATTGGGATGCTGAAGTTCGCAAAAATAGATGAAGTACGATCAGGAAAAAAGAAGAGTCATCCATCAATTTTTCGGAAAACTTTACATCAGAGACTGATTCGGCACTGAATGAAAAGGTACCAATTCTGGAAGTTGGACGAGGGGAGAAGGAGCCTTTATAGCTCTCTCAACTTGCTACTATCTATACAAGAGTATTGGAAGATTATCGACATAGGTAAAGAGGAAGATCGTTTCTTCCCCTTTACCTTTAAATATATTATGAAGTTTTTTTATAAAGATCGTTCAGACGTTTGAATTTGGTTAGATTTAATAGTTCGTGATTTCCGCATTGGAGAATTTCCTGTAATGCTTCCTCGTCGGACACGATTTTAGCGTACGTGTTGATGTAAACGCTTTCATTTTGTTCGCTGTATATTAATACATACTTTCCGTTTTTCAGTTGCGTCAATCCTTTATGCCGTCGATCCAAATCCGAATTATACCTAACCTTCGCAACCATTTCATGATGCTCGTCATAGACATTTACAAGATTTTCTTTTGGCATATTATTCTCCCCTTTTGCCTTATATCTACAGTTATAATTATAATATTTTTTTCGACAAAAATCGCTTATTTCATGCTTTATGGAGGAATTTTTTTCGATTTTTATTATCTATCACTAGTGTCGCATTAAAATAGTTATATTTGATTTACTATACAGAATATTTGGTTATTAAATTTTTTCATAAAAAAACCTTTATAATGGT